>AUXO018278502.1_pt1 | contig 11423 bp, 10 predicted proteins | sample 768731 | NCBI WGS metagenome assembly AUXO01 (sample SAMN02715735, study PRJNA202380) | gut metagenome | biome: sheep rumen | host: Ovis aries | place: New Zealand: Palmerston North | reverse complement strand
AACGGACGTTTCGTTTGAACATTCAGCGGTGTACACCTTCAAAATCAGTAGATTCCTTTTCTTCTAAAGATATATATGTTAGGTATCGGTATAGCGTTCCTGGGGATATACCAAGCTCCCGGGCTATCTTGCGTTTGGGATAGTTTTCCTTCAGCCGCTGGTCTATCCATACATGATGCTCCCGACAAATAGGGTTTAGGCGACAACGCTGACCAGGCCTGTGCCCTAGATGACGGCCTTCTGCCTTTAACCGGGACAAGGCCTCTTTGGTCCGCTGACTGATAAGCTCTCGCTCCACGTCGGCAATCAGACTGAAACAAAAGGCCAGCACCTTCGACTGAAGATCATTACCCAGCCGGTACCGCTCCTTCACTGTCCATACCTGACATTGCACATCCATACAGTGCCCTAAGATACGCATAATCATAAACAGACTGCGACCAAGACGGGATAGCTCGGTGCAGATGATAATATCATCCTTACCGACATCCTTCATAAGCTTGCCAAGTTTGCGCTTGTCATACGACTTTGTACCACTGATGGTTTCTTCTATCCAGCCGTCAATGGTAATCTTCTCATTTTTACAAAACATACTAATCTCATATCGCTGGTTCTCGACCGTCTGACGGTCTGTAGAAACCCTGATATAACCGTAAATCATAGTGTTATAAATTGATATTAAAAAAGAAGTTAAAATTTAAATTTTGGCTACATATATTGTAAAAAACATACTCTCATCTGAAAAAAAACACGAATTATTTTGCAAATATAAAAAAAATATCTATCTTTGCACACAGTATCAGGCTAAGCGAGAGAGCAAGGCTAATCAAATGATACAAATATGGTGGTTTTAGTCTTGTGACGCAAGAATCTGGAAAATTCTACACATGATAGACAAACAAAGAAACACCACGCTTTCGATGGAAACAATACAACCCTGAAAGGGGTAATTGTACACGTATAAGTGTGTGAGTTATTGGTGTCGTTTTATCATGGGCATTCCAGAGCCTACTTGCGTCCGGCACCAGTGCTTACACACTATTTTTAGTATATAGCACAAGCCATTGACGAAGCCACCTGATTAAAACGGGCGGCTTCGATGGTCTTATGTAAAACTAACGACGCAAGAGAATCTGGAAATTCTAAACATCGGAGCTGTCCATTTGCCGAACAAAATTCAAGAACCCTATAATACAGATTAATATGTCATTTGGAACAGTTTGTACAATAATCCTGGTTGGCTATGCCCTATATTACTTGGCCAATATCATCTACGACCTCTTCTACAAGAAAGAGGCAAGCCTTGAAGTCGAAGAGACCGAGGAAGAAGAAATCGACATCTCCGAAATGCTCAATAGCGAAGAATTCTCTCCTAAACAGGGAAATGAGAAAAGGGTGGTCACCACACAGACCATGGAGGAGGAAATGGAATCCGAGCTGCCGCCAAGCGTCACCAGCGGATTTTTCGCCGAGGACTTCCGGAAAATGGCCGAAGAGACAATGAAAAATCCTGACGACAGCCCCTTCCGCGAAAGAGGCATCGTCTTCAGCTAAAGCAGCTACAAATATACAATAGTCTATTGCCATAAAAACCCGCACATGTAGAGACATGTGGTAATTTCTTTTGATACGTTAGAGGTGATACATTAAATGATTTGATACATTAATGATTTGATACGTTAAAAAGGTGATACGTGATAAAGTGTTGATACGTAAAAAACGTAACTTAAAAGAATTTATCACATGAAATTTAAGATTTTTATCACTAAGACTGCAGGCTTCGTTAAGAAGGTTGCAACGCACCCCGTAACCCAGAAGGCCTTCATGCTCCTGATCATGTTCACCATTTGCCTGCCTATGATGGCAGAGGCAGAAGGTCTTTCGGGATTCACAAAAGCAACACAAATTATCAGGGATTACGAAGGTCCGGTGAAGAGCGTAATCTATGCCATCGCCGCACTGGTGGGCTTGATGGGTGCCGCTTCCATCTATATCAAGATGAACAACGGCGACCAGGATATCAAGAAGTCTCTGATGATGACTATTGGCGGATGTGTCGCACTGATTTGTCTGGCTCAGGCTATTCCCGCATTCTTCCCAGCTACTTAAAATTCTCTGGCTGTACCCTGCTTTCGAAGCAGGGTACACTTTACACGCCTCGGCTCATGACTGATCGGGGCCGGCAAAAAAAACAAAAATAGTGATACATTATGGAAGAATATGAGATTTACCCTATCTTCACCTCGCTACAGAGACCCTATGAATTCATGGGACTGAAAGGAAGATACATCTTTTGGGTTTTCGGGGGCATCATGGTTGGCCTGATTTCTTTCTTCGGACTATATACCTTGTTCGGATTTATGGTGGGGGCTATCGGATTTCTAATCATAGGAGGTGGGGGAGTCGGACTGTCATTTCTTAGGCAGAAAAAAGGGCTGCACACCAAAAACGAATTCGATGGTATAATTATTTACAAGAAATTATTCAAGATACAGGATGATTGGAAGAAAAAACAAGACAAAGGTATTTGAAGACCTGTATATAGGCCTGGAAACCGTAAAGGGCAAAAAGCATGGTGCCATTACGGTACTATACTCTTCAAGGGGAGAGTATTCTGCTATCTTTGAAATTACCAACCCGATACAGGAATACTGCTGCGACGCTAATGTCTATTACACCTTCAATAATACTTTCGCCAACATCCTGCTGACTTTGGGCGAAGGTTATACCCTGCAGAAACAGGACATCTTCAGTAAGCAGAAATTCCATAAGGAGATAACGCCTGATATGGAGTTCCTTTCACGCTCGTACTTCAAATTCTTCGAAGGACGCGAATATACTGATATCAAGACTTATCTCACCATCACACAGGAAAAGCCTAAAGGCAGATTCAATATATATAATGATAAGCTATGGGATGAGTTCAACACGAAAATTAACAAAATCAGGGATATTCTCAATGAGAAGAGAATAAAAAACCGAATGCTCGGCAAAAAGGAAATCAACGAACTGGTACACCGCTACTGGGCAGCTGATTTCCGAAAGGGAAATTACTCCATGGATAATTTCAAGTGTTCGGATGAATACCTGCGCGTAGGCAATAAAATCATCAAGAACTATTCTCTTGTGGACATTGATGAGATCAACATGCCTAAGTATATCAGGCCGTTTGCAGATAAAATGGTGGGGGATGATTCCATACCCACCGACCTGCTCAACTTCCTCACCACAGTTCCACATGCAGAGTGTGTCATATATTCACAGGTTATCCAGATACCTAAGCAGGGCGTGGAGAAAAGAAAGCTGATCCAAAAGGAGAAACGGCATAACTCTATGCCGGACAATGCCAACAAGTTCGCACAGCAGGATATCAATGCTGCCCTCGACGTGCTCGCTACGGAGAATAAGCTGCTGGTCTACACTCATTATAATATTATGGTGGTGAGCGACGCTGCTCACAGCAACCTGGTAGGCAACTATATCGAGACAAAACTGTTCGATATCGGTATCACCAATTCTAAACGGGCATATAACCAACTGGAGATTTTCCTGGCTAACTTCCCGGGCAACTCCTACGCACTGAAGGAATACGACCTGTTCCTGACAATGCAGGATGCTGCCTTGTGCCTGATGTTCAAGGAGTTTATAAAACAGGATGAGGTTACACCTCTGAAGGTCTACTACACCAACAGACACGGACTGCCCGTAGCCATTGATATTACAGGTAAAGAGGGAAAGGTCAGGCTGACCGACAACTCTAATTTCTTCTGCCTCGGACCTTCTGGTTCAGGAAAGTCTTTCCACATGAATAGTGTGGTGCGACAGCTCATTGAGCAGGGCACTGATGTGGTCATGGTCGATACCGGCGACTCCTACGAGGGAATCTGCGGATATTTCCATGGCACATATATCTCCTATACCAAGGAGAAACCCATCTCCATGAACCCCTTTAAGATTACGGAACTGGAGTATGAGGATGGATTCAAGGAAAAGAAAAACTTCCTGAAATCTCTAATCGTGCTTATCTGGCTCGGACAGAAACAGGAAATGACAAAGGTGGAGGAATCCATCATCGACATGGTTCTCGAAGAATATTACGACCAGTATTTCCATCCTTTCGAGGGATTCACCGATGAACAGAGAAAGAATATACGCGATGAGCTGCTGCTCGAAGCAAAGGCTAGCGGGGAGTTCGACGAGTTCGAAGATGACTACTACGAAAAAGAGAAGGAGGAAAGAAAGTATAAGCAGGAAGACCACGAAGAGGATAAAGAAGATGAAGAAGAACCGTATGAGTCGCCGGAAGAGAAAGAGGCCGAAATCCAGAAAATACAGAAGATACAGAGAAAGGTGGACAAGCTGCATGCAGTCATAACCGACAAAGCTTCTACACCTGGAGAGAAGGACGCGGCCAACAAAGCTATCATGAGACTCACCCCTCAGCTTATCGAGGGAAGGTATCTCATCAAGATTGAGCGGAAGATTGACCAGATGGAGGACAGAAAGAAAAAACTAAAGGTGAAATCACTGTCTTTCAACACGTTCTATGAATATGCACTGCAGCGTATTCCTTTCATCTGCCGCGAGAACAAAATCAACTTCGATGTCAAAGAGTTTAAGTTCGTGCTCAAAAAGTTTTACAAGGGCGGTGAACTGGATATGACGCTCAACAACGACGTGGATGCCTCTCTCTTCGATGAAAGGTTTATCGTCTTCGAAATCGACAAAATCAAGGATGACCCCATCCTGTTCCCCATCGTCACACTGATTATTATGGATGTGTTCCTGCAGAAGATGCGACTGAAGAAAGGCCGTAAGGCACTCATCATCGAAGAGGCATGGAAAGCCATCGCATCGCCGACAATGGCAGAATACATCAAATACCTATATAAGACGGTGCGTAAATTCAAGGGTATAGCTGGAGTGGTTACACAGGAGCTGAACGACGTGATATCGTCGCCAATCGTTAAGGAGGCTATTATCAACAACTCCGACGTGAAGATATTACTTGACCAGGGAAAGTTCAAGGACCGCTACGAGGATATCGCACAGATTCTTGGACTGACCGAGGTACAGCGCAACAAGATATTTACCATCAACGTCATGGATAACCATGAGAACCGTAACATCTTCAAAGAGGTATGGGTGTGCCGGGGACTGGAATCCGATGTTTATGGAGTGGAGGAACCCCCTCAGTGCTATATGGCCTATACAACTGAGCGCGACGAGAAGGAAGCACTCAAGATTTATAAGGCTTACTACAACGACGATACAGAAAAGGCAATCGACGCCTACTGTAAGGATATGCAAGAAACCGGGCTGAAATACCTCGAATTCGCCCGGATAGTCAACAAACAAAAAACAATCATGTCAGCATGGGAAAGCTAATAATCAGAAAAATGCTAATGGTGGTGGTGTTGGCCCATTTTACACTATGGTGCCATGGAGCCGTCATCGTCCAAGCCGTAGTTGACAGGCAGGCGGCAGCGCAGGTGGGTGCAAACACAGCGGCAGCAGCCAGCCTCGAATATCTCTATCTGCAACAGGAAGATTCCATTGCAAGGAGAGCGGAAAAGGCAGCAAAGGCAGCAGCTGTAATCCTCGCCTGTAAGGAGGCTTATCACCTGGTACTCAAACAGACTCATTATTTTGGATATGAGTCGGTGATATATAAATATATCATAGAGGAGGTTTCAAAGATTGTCGCATTGGTGCCAAAGGTAACGAAGGAGGCTGCAAGCAACCCGGTGCTTAGCTCGCTGGCTGCTAGCAAGAATATTATCGTTGCAACAAACAGGGCAAAGGAACTTGTTGAGCTGTTCGTGAAAATTGTCAACAACGGAAAAATTGAAAATCCGTTTGCACCGATAACGATAGACTATACCAAATGCCCGTTTTGCGGCGGAAGACTGGGATATGGCAAGTCTTCCATCGAGGGGTCCGACAAAAAGGTGTGGTATTGTCTGGATGCAGCATCGTCAAATATAATACATCCCGTAGAGATGGACAATGAAATGTTAAGGGCACAGGCACTGAAGAAAAATGAGACAATAAACTATCTCGATGCCTACGACCGCGTACAGATGGCCTCACAGATTTATTGGAAACTGAGACAGATAGAATGGCAGCTGAATTGCATATACACAGCTGCTAAATATCTCTCTGACTTCAACCACGCCCTATATGCTATCGACCCGGAAACATGGGGCTTCCTGATGAAGACAAACAGCCTCTGTGATAGGGTGAAGAGTAATTGGGAAAAAATGGAGGATATAATCTTTTAAGACTCATGAGTAAAATAATCAAGACAATAGCGGTACTCGCAGTAATGATGGTGTCGGAAATGACCTATGCCTGGACTCCGATCACAACATGGACAGCTCCTCACGACGTAGCCACGCTGGAAGCTCTGATTGCACAGCATAAGGGAATGATGGAGGTTATGAACGACAAGATAGATGTCGCCAGCGCCGTGCTTGTGGCACAGGAATTCAATACCGGCGAGACAAAAAAATGGTCTTCATATAAGGACAAGGTGCGGGAAAAGGTGAAAAACGCCTGGTCTTACATCAGACTGGTGTGGTACTTCACACAGGCACTGGAGAAGTCAAAGAAAATCTATGAACAGCAAAAGGAATTGCTGAATATGGTGACAAGCAGTAAAGCGGCAAAAAAACCGTCCGTTTGGATCAACTACTATTCAACGGAACAACAGTTCAAGAAGGATATGGAAACAGTGGCCGGGAAAATAGCGGCAATAGCGGCCTCGGAAACGGGAATCATCTATGCCAATGAGCAGCAACGGCTTGATATGCTATTTGACCTGAACAGGAAGCTGGACATAACTTCCTATAACCTGCACCAAGGCTGGTGGAGTATCAGACTGGCCATGCGACCTACGGCAGATATTGTGAAATCTATCGGCGATTTCATCGACTCAAAAGCTTTTGATGATATTGCTGACCAAGTAATCGAAGGCTATGCAAATTCTTAAAGTCAACACCAAAAGACTGGCAATAATGATGCTGGCAGTGGCAGGAGCGGTAAATGTTCCTGCACAGAAGCTGATACAGGACGACGAGCAGTTCAAGCAGTGGAGGTCAATGGAAACGGGACCGCTGGATTTTGAACCGGCTTCATACTACTATGCCCACCATTCAGGGCATAGCTATCTGTATAATGGATTCGGACTACTCAACCACACAGGTAAATACGAACCGTATGCTTATTTTGACTATGACATATTTTGGAGGGGAATAAATACACACTGGGATTATGAACTCGTAGAAAGCAAGTCAAAGGCTGTTCCTTTGTCGGTATTGCGCGGACTCTACCTCGCAGAAGCCACAGAGGAAGCCAGCAGCATGAAGGAGATGATGCAGAAGATTGAGCATCAGCGCGACGAGGAAGTGATGCGCGAGGCTGACAGGGCAGTAGATGCTGCCTATATGGTCTATTCTAAGGTCATCGAGGGGTATAAGACGGATATAAAGAGGATATGCACGGAGGCAACTGCAAAGATGACGATAAAAAAACAAGCGTCAATGACGCAGGTTTTCGACTATATCCTTAATAAATACGAACTGTACAACGAACAGTTCAGGACAATCCACAATACATCTTTGTTGGAAAACACCAGACGCATGCAGGCGTATGAGATTATCAAGGAGGAATTCAAGGGCCTTTACCAGTATGCGGTGGTGGCAAAAAACGAACTTGAAATACACATTAGAAAAGATGAGTTAGGCGTATGATTATTGATATTCTACTTTCAGCAGGACTGCCAGCCATCGATGAAAACCTCACCGAGGTCATCACAAGGCTTAGGAGCTTTGGCACCAGCAACTTCGGGGCATATATATGGCAACCCACGGCGTGGGCATGGATATTTGCATATATCATGATATCATGGGAGTTTATCAAGATGATAGGAGGTCAGGGAACATGGCAACTGGCACGATACCTCAGACCTATCGGGATGATGCTGGCATTAAGCCTTTTCACGGTCATCGCCCATGTTTTGGAACAGCCGGGACAGGCGCTAGGAGGAGCGGCAAGGGCTGTTGCAGCGGCATCAAACAAAGAGGTGGAAAAAGAACAGCATAAGGTGGATTCTCTGGCAAACACATACAAAACGCTGCTCAACGCAAGAATTTCAAGTTTCAGGGCTTTAGAAAAAGCAGCTGCTGAAAGAAGAACGCAAGAGCGACAGCTGGCATATAAGGAAAGCACCATGGGTAAGATTACCGACGTAGCCGGGGATGTCGTTGGCGGATTCACCAAAGTGATGGGACCTCTAGGAGGTGCCATTGATGCAGGAGTGGATATAGTGGGGGACGCTATAGATCAAGTAAACCAGATTATGAATGAAGGTGAAGAGGATATCTTTACGTCGGCATGGAAGGATCTCAATGCTATGGCTAAGACATGGGTGGTGACCATGGAAACATCCTTCGCAGAGATGGTTAATGAGTTTATAAAGTTCATCTCCGAACTGACACTGCAGATGATGTACTACGGTATGCTGGTGTTGGCAGAATTCGGCAGGGCGGTGTTGTTCATGTTCGGACCGCTGGCCTTCGCCATATCCATCCTACCACCGTTCTCTGATGCCTGGTCCACGTGGATCGCCAGATGGGTAAACATTTCTCTTTATACCTTCCTGATATTTATGTGTGTGGCCATGGTCGACCAGATGTTCTTGGTTACCATAGGAAGGGACTATGCTGCCTATGAAGAACTGTTGAAGAATTTCAAAGGCATGAATAGTGAATTGTCATGGGCTGACATAGGACAGCTGGGTCTCAACAGCCTTGGCACAACCGCAGCATACATCGGCAGCACGCTGGCCGGGGCTTATGCGCTGAAAATGGTGCCGGAGGTGGCTTCCTGGATAATGCCGGCAGGAGCGGCAAGCAGCATTTCTGCTGCAGCAAGCGGATTCTCTAAAATCATCAAAGTGTAAAAGATAAATGACAATGGATATTACGTGCTTCATCATCGAACCGCTGATGGCTATGCCGGGTTTCCTCGACGCCATGGGCGCACCGGCTATCGACCAACACCTGGTAGGCGTGCTGGCCAGACTCGATGAGTATGCACGCCTATATTTTCAGCCGCTCGTATATCTTGCAACGAAAATTTCACAGATATTTATATTGCTCGTGCTCTCATGGGAGTGCATCCAGATGATCGGGGGATACAGGGTGTGGACACTCGGCAGGGTGTTGCGCCCTCTGGGACTGATGATGGCAATATCTTTCTTCCCTTCTGTAGCCAGCATAGTAAGAACCCCCGGCGAGAGCCTTGAAGAACCGGCACGGAAAACCGCCGATAAATGGAACAAAAAAGTAGAAGATAAACAAAAAGAGGTGGCCAAAATAAGCACCGTGTATCTTGACAGCCTTTCAAACAGGATCGACGATGAGATACAACAGGAAAAAGAAGCACTGTCTAAAGACCAGACATGGCTGGAGTCTATAATATCAGGTGTTCAACTGGACCTCGAAGGGGAGGCTAAAAAGCTTGTGGCTACCGCACAGACAAAGGTTATAGAAACATTGAACAAGGTGATAAGGGTGGTCGCGGAATTCGTATGGCAAGCTTCCTATTACGGGATATTCATTCTATATAAATATGCAATGATAATCTTGTATATGTTCGGACCCATAGCTTTCGCCATATCCATCGTGCCGCCATTCTCCAGCGCATGGTCGACATGGATTGCCAGGTACGTGAACCTGTCGTGGTATGGATTCCTGATATTTATGTGTGTGGCCATGGTCGACCAGATGTTCTTATACTCTTTGGGTAAGGACATTGAGATATATAAGGGATTATTGGGTGGCGGCGATTATGGTACGGCATGGGCCGATATCAAAGTATTGGGAATTAACCAGATTGGCACTACGACGGCATACGTCGCAGCAATGCTCGCTGGCTCCTACGCCCTACGCATGGTGCCGGAGGTGGCTTCCTGGATCATGCCGGCAGATGCTGGAGGAGGAATAAGCGCGGCTGCACAGGGATTCGCTAATGCGGCTGTAAAACATCCTTCCAAATTAACTGTGGGTACAAGTATAGCATTAAAAACTATAGCTACCCCCGCAAAGTTCGTGGTAGGAAAGGTGCCAATAGTCGGCAAACCTATAAATAAAACAATTGACAAAGGAATAGATAAAGTCTCAAAAAATATATGGGAAATGAATTAACAAGAATTATAACATGGATATACTTAGCGTAAATATTTCAGATATATTGATGGCCATGCCGGGATTTCTCGACGGGATGGGCTTCTCGGCTATCGACAAAAACCTGAGTTCGCTGCTGTTCCAGCTGGATATGTATGTCGTAAGGGTGTTCCATCCCATCACGGCACTGGCATTCAGACTGTCATATCTGCTTGTATTTATCATGCTCTCATGGGAGTGCATTCAGATGATTGGGGGCTACAGGATGTGGCAGCTCGGAAGAATACTCAGGCCCATCACACTGGCTTTCTTCCTCTCTCTTTATACCCCCATTACAAATGCCATTGATACAATAACAACTGAGCCAAACAAATTCTTTAGGAGCTTGGCCGAAACGGAAAACAGTCTGGTGGCAACGAAGGAAAAACAGGTGGCTGTGTTATCTACGGAATACAAGGATTCCATTAACAGTAAGCTGGCACAGCAGCAACAGATGGAATCAGAGAAAAACATAAATGAGACGCGAAGCGGTGATACGGGATTCGTCGAGGGGGCTGTCAACGAAATAAAAATCGAACTTGACTATATCGCCAAGAAATCCATGATATGGATTGAGACAAAAGTCATGGAGGTGGTCAACTGGATTCTGAGGTTCATCGGAGAGATAATTTGGCAGATGATGTACTACGGTATCATCATTTGTGCGAAATTCGGGTGGGGAGTGCTATATATGTTCGGACCGCTGGCCTTCGCCATATCCATCGTGCCGCCATTTGCCAACGCATGGTCCACGTGGCTGGCAAGATTCATCAATATATCTCTTTACCCGATGCTCATCTTTGCAGCGGTGGCACTCATCGACCAGATGTTCTTATACTCTTTGAACATGGATATCAAGATGTATACCAACTTGATACATCCGGCAGTAGGTATAGGTGACTTGGCGAGCGGCACCAACTGGAGCGATATCTGGGCACTTGGCATGAACAATATTGGAACGACAACATCATACGTCGGGGCATTGCTCGCTGGTTCCTACGCCATCAAAATGGTGCCGGAGGTGGCTTCCTGGATCATGCCGGCATCGGCAGCACAGGGATTATCGGAGGCAGCATCAGGTTTCGCTTCTAATGCCGTGAGAATAACAGCCGGAACAGTGTCAACGGCTGCTACCACAGCCGGAACAGCGGCTTCTGTGGCGACCGTAGGCATCGCAGGGGCTGTTGCACCTGT
>AUXO013217047.1_pt1 | contig 11423 bp, 10 predicted proteins | sample 768731 | NCBI WGS metagenome assembly AUXO01 (sample SAMN02715735, study PRJNA202380) | gut metagenome | biome: sheep rumen | host: Ovis aries | place: New Zealand: Palmerston North | reverse complement strand
TTCATCATCACCAGCTGCTGCATTAGCATCCTGTGCTGCGAAACGCTCACGCTGATCAAATAGAACTATCTAATATCTTTATCCCCAATTAGTATAACTTAGCACCAGCAGGAATATGGTTATCAATCATAAGAAGGTGAAGTTCTTCATCCTCTGAGTTCTTAATGTTATTAACTGCTGATAATAACATACCGCATGATTCAATACCCATCATCTTTCTTGGTGGAAGGTTTGTAATAGCTACAAGTGTCTTTCCAACAAGTTCTTCTGGTTCATAGTAAGCATGAATACCTGAAAGGATTGTTCTATCTGTGCCTGTACCATCATCTAATGTGAACTGTAATAACTTCTTAGACTTTGGAACTGCAACACAAGCCTTAACCTTAACTGCTCTAAAGTCTGACTTGCTAAATGTATCAAAATCAACATCCTCTTCAAATAATGGCTCAACAGCTACATTGCTAAAGTCAATCTGGCTGTTTGGTGTAAAGAAACCATTATTGTTATTAGCTGAAGATGAGCTTGACTTTGTTGGATTCTGGCTCTTAAGTGTCGGGAAGAGAAGTACATCTCTAATAGCTGGGCTATCTGTTAAGAGCATTGTTAATCTATCAATACCGTAACCGATACCTCCTGTAGGTGGCATACCGATTTCAAGGGCATATAAGAAGTCTTCATCTGTATGTTCTGCTTCGTCATCACCAGCTGCTGCATTAGCATCCTGTGCTGCAAAACGCTCACGCTGATCAATAGGATCATTTAATTCTGAGTATGCATTACACATTTCCCATGTATTACAGAAGAGCTCGAAACGTTCTACCTTAGAAGGATCTGTAGGCTTCTTCTTAGTTAATGGAGAAATTTCAATTGGATGATCTGTAATAAATGTTGGCTGAATTAAGTTCTCTTCAACATATTCTTCAAAGAATAAGTTAAGGATATCACCCTTCTTGTGGAATTCTTCAAAAGCAATTCCTCTTTCAGTAGCTAATGCCTTAGCTGCCTCATCATCAGCAACTTCATCAAAATCAACACCAGCATACTTCTTAACAGCCTCTGTCATAGTCATTCTTGCAAATGGCTTACCAAGGTCAATTTCCTTACCCTGGTATGTGATCTTAGTAGAACCACAAACCTTCTCAGCTAAGTAACGGAACATAGACTCTGTAAGTTCCATCATACCTTCATAATCTGTATATGCCTGATATAATTCCATAAGAGTAAATTCAGGGTTATGACGTGTATCAACACCTTCATTTCTAAATACTCTACCAATTTCGAATACTCTCTCTAAACCACCAACAATAAGTCTCTTTAAGTAAAGTTCAAGAGAAATACGAAGCTTAACATCTTCATCAAGAGAATTGTAATGAGTTTCAAATGGTCTAGCAGCAGCACCACCAGCGTTATGAACAAGCATTGGTGTCTCTACTTCCATGAAATCTCTATCTGCAAGGAAGTTTCTAATTTCTCTAATAATCTTAGAACGCTTTATAAATACTTCTCTTGAATCTTCATTCATAATTAAGTCAAGGTATCTCTGACGATATCTTGTATCTGTATCTGTAAGTCCATGGAACTTTTCTGGTAAAATCTGAAGTGACTTAGATAAAAGTGTCATCTCTGTTGCATGAATTGATACCTCACCTGTCATTGTTCTAAAGATATAACCCTTAACACCAAAAATATCACCAATATCAGACTTCTTGAAGTCTGCATAAACTTCATCGCCTAATGCATCCTTAGATACATAAACCTGAATCTTACCCTTTAAGTCCTGGATATTAGCAAAAGAAGCTTTACCCATGACACGCTTGAAAAGCATTCTACCAGCAATTGAAACATTAATTGGCTGTGCATCAAGAAGTGCACGACGTTCATTATATGCTTCCTTTTTTGCCTGGCGATAAGCGCTGATTGTTTCATTGTCTGCACCTTCTGCAGGTTCAACAAGTTCAGGCTCTGTATAATCTTTTAAAATTTCCTTCTCATGCTCTTCATAGATTCTCTTTACTTCATCTGTGTGATGTGTTTGATCAAATTTAGTAATCTGAAAAGGATCCTTTCCTTCTGACTGTAAATTGGCTAACTTTTCACGACGAACCTTTACTAACTGATTAAGGTCTTGCTGTTCGCCCTTATTCTGACTATTATCTGCCATGGTTGTTCTCCTTTATATTATTTATTATTAACCGAAAACATGCTGTCCCCTCAAATAACGAGAAGACAGCAATTAAATTCAGCTGAATTAGCTTTAATAGCAATTAGTTGTTATTTACTGCAACAATCTTATATTCAATCTCGCCTACTGGTGCTGCAACCTTAACAGTTGCACCAACCTTCTGGCCCATAAGTGCTGAACCAAGAGGAGATTCATTAGAAATCTTGTTGTTTAATGAATCTGCTTCAGATGAACCAACTATTGTATAAACAATATCACCATCTTCTGGATAATCAACATCCTGAAGTGTAACTTCACTTTCAAGCTTAACTACCTTCTTACCACCCTTAGAATCATCTGAAATTACTTCAGCGTTACTAAGAATATCTTCAAGTTCTGCAATCTGAGCTTCAATGTCTCTTTGCTCATCTTTAGCTGCATCATATTCAGCATTCTCTGATAAATCGCCTTGTTCTCTTGCTTCTTTAAGCTTCTGAGCAACTTCTTTTCTTCTAACTACTTTTAATTCTTCGAGTAATGCAACTCTTTCTTCATATCCTTTTTTTGTAAGTAACTGTTTCTCTGCCATAGTTCTCACCTTTCGTACTATATAAAAATTTTCTTGCTCCTATCCCAAAGCTCGTCACAACATTATAAACTATGCATTTCTTGTTGTCAATCTGAACAAACTTTAGCAGATATTACGCAACTTTATTAGACTAAAACTTTGATAGCTCTTCTCTCATTTTTTCAACTAGACTTTTCATACCATCAAGAGATGTAACATGATTTGCTTCATTTCTTAATGCCGCAGCATGTTTTATTCCAGCTGTGTACCAAGCAAAATGTTTTCTCATTTCGCGAACGCCAGTAAATTCGCCCTTATATTCACATAGCATACTTGCATGTCTTACTATCATATCGCAGATTTCTTCATAGCTTGGTCTTTCAACTATCTTTCCTGTTTCAAGATATTCCTTTATTTCTCTAAAAATCCAAGGATTACCTCTTGCTGCTCGTCCAATCATTACTCCATCACAGCCAGTTTCATCTAGCATTCGCTTAGCTTCAATTCCTGAAGTCACATCACCATTTCCCCAAACTGGAATTGAAACTCTTTCTTTAACTTCTCGAATTATATCCCAATTGGCTTTACCTGAATAATACTGTGCTCTAGTTCTACCATGTACTGCCACCGCAGCGCCCCCGCATTCCTCAATGATGTGAGCAATTTCTGGAGCATTAATGCAAGTATCATCAAAACCTGTTCGAATCTTATATGTTACAGGTATAGGACAGGCCTTTACCATTGCTGTAACTATTTGTTCAACTAGCTTAGGATTTTTCATAAGGGATGAACCTTCGCCATTATTTACAACCTTTGGCACTGGACAACCCATATTTACATCAATAATATCCGGCTTTTTTTCTATAGCAATTTTTCTTGCCATATTAGCCATTATCTCAGGATCTGAGCCAAAAAGCTGTATTGCAATTGGATGTTCCTTATTATCCATAACCATAAGGTCATCTGTATTTTTATTATTATATAATATAGCTTTTGCGCTAACCATTTCTGTTACAAGATAACCACATCCCATTTCCTTAGCTAAAAGTCTATATGGTAAATCTGTAACTCCTGCCATTGGCGCAAGGGCTACGTTTGTTTCAATCTTTACATTACCGATTTGCATTTATTAACATTCCTCACCTAAAAAGAATACCTTATAAAACATCTCTAAGGACTCTAATAATTCAGCCTTTTCCTTCTGAGCTTTACTAACTAGCATTCCACAGGCAATTTCATCGTATAGCAAATCTTCCTCGTCCGCTTGGGACTTAAAGAGTAAATTTCCTTTTTCATCATATTCCATACTTAATATTCCACCTACTTCTTCTGTAAAAAGTACGCACATTATCTTAAGTTCATCCTTAACATCGTCAGGAAGTCTGTCAAATTCAGGGTTAAAATAATATTTTTTTTCATATGAATTTGAAACACATAAAACAACATTCTCATCAAACATAACTGTATAAACCTCTTACTGACACTTCTCCAGCTCTTACGCTTTCAAGTGCACCATCCTTCGTTTTTATTATTAATTCTCCCAATGAATTAATGCCAACTGCCTTACCTTCTATGGCAACAGCTCCTGTTGTTGACACTTCTCTTCCCTTGTTAATTAGCATTTTGTCATAGTCATTTACTAAATCTCCTAGGTCTTTTTTAACCATAAAAATATTATAGAATTTTTTGAACTCTTTTGAAAATGCTACAACTAACTGACTTCTATTAACTTTAACTCCTGTTAAAGAATATATAGAAGCTGCTATGTCCTTAATCTCATCTGGGAATTCTGTAGTATTAACATTTATGCCAATTCCTATTACTACGTAGTGAATATATTCTAATTCTGCACTCATCTCTGTTAAAATACCACATACTTTTCTTTCATTGATTACTATATCATTAGGCCACTTTATCTTGCAATCTGCCTCTGGCAATAAATCTTTTATTGCGGCAGCCACTGCCATTGCAGCTACAATAGTAAGCATTGACGCCTGTGATGGCATTATATCAGGTTTGAACAAAAGAGACATCCATATACCATTTCCCTTTGGGGAAACCCACTTTCTTCCTCTTCTTCCTCTTCCACCTGTCTGAGATTCTGTAATAAACAATCTTGGTTCTGAATTATAATCATCCCCTTGTCTCTTGGCTTCATTGTTGGTTGAATCAATTTCATCAAAGTATTCTACCTTAGCTATAAAGCCATCACTAAATTCTTTATTACTCTCAATCTCATAATCCTTTATTATATCAGGGCTATTAATTATCTTATAGCCCTTATTACTTACGGACTCTATTTCATAGCCATCTTCCTTTAACTGATTAATCACCTTCCAGATTGCTGTTCTAGAAACTCCAAATTCCTCGCAAAGCATCTGACCTGAAATATAATCATTTGTATTTTTTAGTAATTTTAAAACATCTGTCTTAGTCATTAGATTGTCACCCTTAAAGTTAATATGCATAAAACTAAAAGCACTACTGCAACAGCAGTTAGTATACCACCTTTAACCGGCTCATATAAGATAAATTTCTTGGCCGCATTAGTTCCATTTACCACTGCACCTAGAAAGAATTCCAATGGAAAAAGTAATCCACTTCTACTTCTAAGAAAAATAATAGCAATAAATATAAAGCATATTACCACTGTTAGAAAAATATTAAGATAGTCTATAAATTTCTTGGTTCTTGCATAAGCACCCGTCGTTGTAAATTGCATTTTTTTGCTCCTTTAAGTTTATCTATAAAATTAATCGTTATATGCACCAAGTGTTGCAGCCATAACTGCCTTAATTGTATGCATACGATTTTCTGCTTCTTCAAATACAACAGATTTTTCAGATTCAAAAATCTCATCTGTTACTTCCATCTCATCAAGACCGAATTTATCATGAATTTCCTTACCAATCTTAGTCTTTAAATCATGGAATGCTGGAAGGCAATGCATAAATATTGCGTTAGAATTTGCATTGGCAAATGCCTCTTTATTAACCTGATATGGTTTAAGGGCCTTTATTCTTTCTTCCCATACTTCATCAGGTTCTCCCATTGATACCCACACATCTGTGTATAAAACATTGGCATCTTCTGTAGCTTTCTTCACATCTTCTGTAAGTGTTACAGAACCACCACTTTCCTTAGCCCATTCCTTGCAAAGTGCAACTAATTCCTCATTAGGGAAATAAGACTTATTAGTGCAAGCAACATAGTGAAGTCCAAGCTTTGCACAAACTATCATAAGGGAATTGCCCATATTGTATCTTGCATCTCCCATATATACAAACTTGATGCCCTTTAAATATCCAAATTTTTCTTTAATAGTTAACATATCTGCAAGCATCTGTGTTGGATGATATTCATTAGTTAAGCCATTCCATACTGGCACATCTGAATATTGAGCAAGTGCCTCAACAATTTCCTGTCCATATCCTCTGTATTCAATTCCTTCATACATTGATGATAAAACCCTTGCTGTATCTGCTATACTTTCCTTCTTACCAATCTGTGAACCAGTTGGATCAAGATAAGTAGTACCCATTCCTAAGTCATGAGCTGCAACTTCAAATGAACAACGTGTTCTTGTACTTGTCTTTTCAAAAATCAAAGCCACATTTTTCCCAAGAAGAGGTTGATCAACGATTCCCTTCTTCTTCATGTCCTTTAATCTAGCTGCAAGATCTATTAAATACTCAATTTCCTCTGGTGTGTAGTCTTTAAGCGTTAAAAAATCTCTTCCCTTTAAATTCATCATTTTTCCTCCATAAATAACATTTACTAACATATAATCCAAGTAATAAAGCCTGCTTCCTCATTCACGCCTTATACCTTAAAGGATTTTACAATTATAAACCAATTACGTTGTATTTGCAATGTAGCCTCGCACCAGCGCAAAGCGCACTAAAACGTGCGAGGTTCACTTATAACATAAAAAAAGAGGCCGATAATTCGACCTCAAGTATTAATGTATATATAAACTAGTAAAAAACATGATTTCCAATGATTGAGTACTTTGATAAAGCATTTAGATTAGCACTTGATACTGTTCTAAATGATGAATAACTGCCAATATTATTAGTTCCTGAAATTGCTTCAAGAGCTGCAGTCATACATGATGAATAGTATGGTCCATTGCTTAATCTATTAGAAAATGCTGTTGATGCACTTCCTGAACCATTAGATACTCCTGAGAATTGTGATCTTGCATAAACAACACTCTGAATTGTGTTGCCCCAATAGCCTGAACGTAATCTATTAAGAATTACATTAGCTACTGCAAGCTTTCCTTCATAACTCTCTGTTCCTGCTTCCCAATCAATTACACATGCCATAATCCAAATTTCTTCGTCTGAAAGTGTGATTGTTGGGTTATAAGTAATGTTTGTTCCGTCAATTGTGTTAGCTATAATTGCTGCTTTTCTTGCTGCCTCTGCATCTTCTGCAGCCTTTCTTGCTTTCTCAGCGTCCTCTGCTGCTTTTCTTGCTGCTTCTGCTTCTGCAGCTTCCTTAGCCTCTTTAGCTTCAGCTTCTTCAATAGTATAGGCACTCTGAATCTGTGATTCATCGAGTCCTTCTGCCATGCTTTCGGCTTCTTCGCCGAATAATAAATATTGGGTTCTAACATAACCCTTAACATTTCCTGATGAAATTAATGTCCAATCATTCGATACTTCTTCTGTGTCAACTACTGTATTCTCATATAATCTACCAATTGGTTGTGTGCTTTCATCTGCCTCACCAAATACATCTAGGTAAGGACTTGTAACTGCGAGAGCTCTATTGTAAAAAGAACTCTGTGATGTCTCATATCCAGTCTCTACTTCTTCAACAGTATTAGCTGAGTATGATGCGGTCTTAACTACGGTATCAGTAATTCCACTTTTCTGTTCATAGCTAGTCCCAGCATCTGCTATTACAGGCAATAATGGCGAAATGCCCATTATGATTGCAGCGCCTAAGTAACAAGCAGCCTTGGTACTTCTAAGTCTCATAAAGTATTTCCCTTTCCGGCGTTTGTAACACCTATGACAAAATGTTACGTAAATGTTACATTTTGTTACGGCATATGTTACCAAAATTACATCTTTTTGTCAAATATGTTACAAAACCCAGTAGTTAAGCCAGTTTGACGATATTTAATTTTTTTATTATTACATTCTCTGTCGTAATGATTCGTAACAAAGTATTGTAGTTGCTATTGCTGCGTTAAGTGATTCAACTTCTCCCTCCATTGGGATTTTAATAAGTTTTGTAGCTAAATTACTTGCTTTATCTGTTAAACCATTACCTTCATTGCCAATTAAAAAAGCTGTAGGCTTTGTAAAATCTGCTCCCTTATAAACATTATCCCCCTTTAAATGAGCTGCATATGTATTTATCCCCATTTTATTTAACTTATCAATAGTCTCATAAAAATCTTCCACATACACAAATGGCATTCTATAAAGTGCTCCCATTGTAGATCTAATTGTCTTTGGATTATATACATCAACTGTATTAGAACTCATAATAACACCTGTTACACCTGCTCCCTCTGCCATCCTTAAAATAGTTCCTAGATTTCCAGGATCTTGCAAATTTTCCAAACAAATTAAAAGGGGTTGTTTATTTGAAGTATTTGAATTATTGTTTACTAATACTATATTTTCAATGTCCATTTCTTTCATAGCGATTATAGCCATTACTCCCTGAGGTGTCTGTGTATCTGACATCTTACGAAATACGTTATCTTCTACAATTTCAAGCTTATCATCATTTATTAAATCATGAATTAATATTTCATTATCGTTATAATAACTCTCTGAAACATATACTTTTACTATTCTTTCCTTTGGAGCCTCTTTTACCATTCTAATTCCTTCTACTACAAATTCTTTAGAATTTTTTCTCTCCTTAGATTTCTTATTTAAATTAATAATATGCTTAACTTGATTATTACTTGTACTTGTAATCATATTTTTTACCTCTTTTTACTATTCATATATTGCGCACATATTATATCAAAAGGTGCCGTATATTACTACGGCACCTCTTCATCTTCTTATTATTATCTTATTATAAAGGTGGATATTCCTCCACTTAACTAGCATCATATTGCATTTCTTCTTATTATTTAGAAAGAAGGTTACTTACATCAAATTCATATTCATTAATATCTTTCTTCATAGCTAAAGCTTCATTAATATCATAATCTGTAAACTTACCATCCTTATAAGCTACTACTCTGTTAGACTTTCCTTCATTAAGAAGATCTACAGCATAAGAACCCATAATTGATGCATACATTCTATCCTTACATGTTGGAGAACCACCACGCTGCATGTAACCTAAGATTGTTGCTCTTGTCTCAATACCTGTTGCAGCTTCGATTCTTCTAGCCATGCCAGTTGAATGTCCGATACCTTCAGCATTAATAATTAAGTGATGCTTCTTACCCTTCTTACGACCTTCAATAATGTGGTTAATAATTGCCTGTTCATCACAATCATATCTTTCTGGAAGAAGAATATCTTCAGCACCATTAGCAATACCACACCATAAAGCTATATAACCTGCGTTACGTCCCATAACTTCAATAATAGAACAACGTTCATGAGATGTAGATGTATCACGAATCTTATCAATAGCTTCCATTGCTGTATTAACTGCTGTATCAAAACCAATTGTATATTCTGTACAAGCAATATCAAGATCAATAGTTCCTGGAACACCGATTGTGTTAATTCCGTGAGCAGCTAAATCCTTAGCACCTCTAAATGAACCGTCACCACCGATTACAACAATACCGTCAATTCCAGCCTTCTTACAACTATCTGCTGCCTTCTTAACACCTTCTTCTGTCATAAATTCAAGACATCTAGCTGTGTAAAGAATTGTACCACCCTTCTGAATAATATCAGAAACGCTGTGTTTATCCATATCAACGATTTCATTGTTAATTAAACCGTTGTATCCCTTCTCTATACCCTTTACTTTAAGTCCTTTATTGATTGCAGTTCTAACAACCGCTCTGATTGCTGCGTTCATACCTGGAGCATCTCCACCACTAGTTAAAACGCCAATTGTCTTAATTTCCTTTGCCATAATATACCCTTTCCAATGGTTAAATATTTATCAATCCTTTTATATAACTAACGCTACACCCGATAAAATCTATATTTAACAAATTGCTAGCTATCTTCTAAGTTTAACCATTTCACGTCCATTACTCTTATATGTTAACACATTAACAAAGATTTGTGTATAAAAATGAGTACATTTTTCAAAAAGTTAATAATCTTAAGTTGTCTCTACGTTCTTAACTCCAAACTGCTTTCTCAAATCTTCAATAAGTCCGGAATCAATACTAATTAAAGGATTTCCATCAAGGCTTAGTCTTTGTTTTTCCTTAGTACAATAAATAATTACACTGTCCTTTCCTGGTCTGTTTCCTATTATATTAACTAAGGCCTCCTTATTAGCATTATACATATCTAAACTCTCAAATCTTACCCATAATTTTCTTGCTATACTATCAAATGAAATAACTTTATCGCAAATAAGCTTAGCTTTTTCATCCACGTTGGCCTGAACCTTACCTGTAATAAATACTTTATTAGCACTTTCAATTACAGCTCTATTACTAATAAAATTACGTGGGAACACTACAACTTCCACATCACCAACTAAGTCCTCAATTGTTAAAAAGGCCATTAACTGTCCATTTTTAGTGCTCTTAATTGTCTTATTAATAATCATTCCACCAATTGTTTGATTAGACATATCAGAAACCTTTGTTTCACCTGTTTCCTCATCTAATTCAAAATCCGTAGACATAGCTGATATATGTTTTTTCCACATACCTGAGTACTCATCAAGAGGATGTCCACTTACATATACACCTAATACTTCCTTCTCAAATTCAAGAAGTTCTTCTTTATTATAGTCTTTAATCTTAGGCATTGGAATTTCATAACCTACCTTAGCGTCATCTGATACAAAATCAAATAAGGACAACTGGCCTGACATGGCATCCTTATTCTTTTTATTAGCTGTATCAAGCATCTTGTCATATACTGTTAACATCGAACGTCTATTATCATAGAATTCGTCAAAAGCTCCTGCCTTTATGAAGTTTTCAAGGGCTCTCTTATTTAATTCCTGACACATTCTGTTAATAAAATCCTGCATAGACTTAAATTCTTCGTGTTCTCTTCTATCTTTCAAAATGGCATTAATAGTAGGTCTACCAAGATTCTTAATAGCTGATAAGCCAAATCTAATTGCACCATTTTCAACACTAAAGCCCATTTCTGATTTATTTACATTTGGAGGTAAAATATCAATTCCCATCTGTCTGCAAGAGTAAATATATTCTGCAACCTTATCTGTTCTATCAATTACTGATGTCATTAGGGCAGCCATAAATTCCACTGGATAATATGTCTTTAAATAAGCTGTCTGGAATGAAACTACCGCATAACAAGCCGCATGTGACTTATTAAAGGCGTACTTTGCAAAATCTATCATTTCATCATAGATTTTTCCTGCAATCTCTTCGCTAATTCCATTCTTTATACAGCCCTTAACTCCCTCTTCTTCATTACCATAAATAAAGTTTTTACGTTCCTGTTCCATGACATAGGCTTTTTTCTTAGACATGGCACGACGTACTAAATCTGAACGGCCCCATGAATATCCAGCTAAATCTCGAAC
>AUXO012012432.1_pt1 | contig 11423 bp, 2 predicted proteins | sample 768731 | NCBI WGS metagenome assembly AUXO01 (sample SAMN02715735, study PRJNA202380) | gut metagenome | biome: sheep rumen | host: Ovis aries | place: New Zealand: Palmerston North | reverse complement strand
TTGTTTCATTATGATAAAGACCGAAGATTATGAGGAAAATGCAGACGGTACTTGCCGTAGCGGTAATGTGATTACCACAAACTTTGAAATTGTTTAACGAAGAGCTATTTAATAATAATAAAGAAGTTTCTTTGTAAATAGTGCGGTGGAGAAATAGGTAGTCTCTAACGGGGCGTGGTCGAGCGAGAGTATATCGCACGGGGATATGCCGTAATCGCCTCATTTCGCTCACATAACCAATGTGAAAGCCGACAAACAAATTCGACTTTGTAGGGTGCAAATCCCTACCCGCACTCATAACTTATAGGTAATCTCACAAATGAATATAGGAACTAACCCTTGAGATAACCTCAAGGGTTTTTCTTGCTTAAATATGAAAAAGGAGAGGGACAATGGGAAAGTTCAAGGCAAAGTATTACAAGAAACGCTATAAAGAGACACTTGACGAGTTAAAATCTTGTAAGGAAAACCTTAAATTAGTTGAAGAAGATAGGGCTAATCTCAAAAAGCAGTATCTTGATATACAGACCGAGTTTAATAAGCTCAAAATGCAAATATCGCTTATGGAATTCCCTGAAAAGAAAATAAGCGAAAAGAAATCTTCAAAAAAGAATAAATCAGATAATTCCTCCGATTAAAAAGCACTTCAAATTCACTCTATTTTCAAAAGTGATGATGAAGAGCTATTTAATTATGTTATAGTGATATTTACAAATATTGAAAGGAAGTGATATGTATGCTAACAAATGTTAGTGTTATTAGTAAGTGAGTCGCCAACAATGGTTGCTTATCCGTAGCGAGTTAAGCAAAGAGAGTTGAGCGATGAAGACAGTGATGGTACGCTATGACTTAATGTTTTTAAGTTTTTGCAAAAATTTAAGAAAGACAATGAGGTAATTTTAACAATGCAATCATTAAAAAGAAAGGTAACATCGGGTATTCTTGCCGCCGTTATTGCCTTGACACCTATTGCACCTGAAGTAAAAGTAATTGCCGATGAGGTAGTTCCTTCAGAGACACAGGTTGTTGAGACAAGTTCAGATAACGGTACGCAGACTACGGATGCCGTAGCTCCTACGACAACCACAACTGTTGCGACTGAACCCGCACAGACTGAGCCTGCGAATGTAGAAACACCCGAAACTACTATCGAGGTCACAGACCCTTCCGATAGTATTGATACGACGGCTCCTCCTACAGAGGAAACAACCGAGGCTACATTTGACGAAACGGATGCAACTACCAGCGAGCCTACTGACACTACGCCCGTTGAGAGTTCTGACGAAACAACTGAGGCTACCGAGCCTACTGAAAGTTCCGACGAGACATCCGAAACTTCAGAAACTTCCGAGACAACAGAGCCTACGGAAACACCTACTCCCACACCTACACCTGTAGAAATTACTTGTGCAACGGTGTGTGAAACACAGAAGGAATATAACGACTTCGTTAACGGTGTTTCTGAAGAGTATTGGAAGATTTTTGTTGTTACAGATGACGACCTCACAGACATCGTTTATGATGATGCAAGATATTATGACGGTGGATATTGCTTCGTATTCAAGACAGAAGAGAAGTTCAATACTGCAGTTGCTTATCTTACAGAAAACGGTTACGAGTTCACAAAGGTAGAGGCAGTTACTTCAAAGATTGTAATTGCAAAGGATATGGAAGAGTTCATTTCTTATATTAAGGAAATGAGCGGTGCTAAACTTATCATTAACACTACCGCAGATATTAGCAAGGACTTGAAGCCCGATGCAGGTATCTATTTTAATGGAACTTATGTAATCAGTTTTGCAAATCAGAACGATTATATTGATGCCGCAACCTATTGTGCAAGCAAGGGATATGAGTATTCACTTGACGGTGATTTATCCGTTTGTGGTGATGAAGACATCCCTACAGTAATCAACTTTGCACTCAATAATGACGCAACTACAAGAGTAGCCGTTATTGATACAGGTTCGGATATTGCTAATGAATACTATTGTGTTCTTGACGGCGATGATGGTGTAGATAGAAACGGACACGGTACAAGAATGGTAAACAACATTCTTACTTATACCGATAACGCTTATATCATTTCCATTAAGGCATTAAAGGATAATGGACACGGTGATGTTTCCGATGTTTACAATGCTATTCAGATGGCAAAAACAATGAATGTTGATTATATTCTTCTTGCTATGTCCCTCAAGGATAATGGAGAATATGACGCATTTAAGGCACTTATTGAAGAGTGCAAGGCACAGGGTATTACGGTTATAGCATCCGCAGGTAACAATAATAAGACAGTAAGCGAGTATATTCCTGCTAATTGTGCTTCAGTTGCTGTTGGTGCTTTGAATACTGATGGTACAAAGTGGGCTTTGTCTAATACAGGTGCGACTTGGTATGTAATGGCTGATTCTACTTCAGATGCGGCTTCATTGTATATTGGTTACACTTTAGGCAATTTGCCTGAATACATCAATGCAGGCTATAGCACAGTAGGCTCAACCGAGGACAACCGTACCTGTGGTGTGGAAATCGAGTATGCCTACACAGACAATGAAGGAAACGAAATTGACCCTGTAGACTTTACCGTTAACTATGTAGTTGACCCTACTATTTCCGAAAGTGGTGGTAATGTTACCGTTACAGTTAAGGTTTATAACACTGTTATTGGTGTTGGTGACTCTATCGTTTCCTATGGTACGGCTGGAGGCGGTAGAACTGCGGCACAGGCAACGGAATTAGCTACAAAAAATGCTAATGATGCGGCGGGAGCAGATGTAACTCGTCAAATGCCAGGTCACCAATCAGAACACTCCTCCGCCGTGGATACAGTTGTTAATGTATTAAGCAGTGTGAACATTGGTTCAACTAAATCTACTACTACCCATAATAGTACTGACTATCACAACGGTAGTGGTCAGAATAGTACGGAAGTATGGGTACATACTCAAAGAGTCTACTCATCTTCAACAACGGTTACTTGGACAATTAGTATTGGTGATGGTGATATACCTACTAACAGTGCCGCTTATCAGAAACTCATAAACCTTTATAATAAGGGTGAGGTAAGGATTGGTTATAACTCTGGTTCACACGAAACTATTTATATTAACTTTGCTGAGGTAGCTGATACTATTTCAGATAAGATGATTTCTTATCGTAGAAGTGCAGGATATTGTGTTCGTACAGGTACACACGGACTTTTCGCAGGTTCAGGTAGAGGACACCGTGAAGAGGGTGGTACAGGTTTCTGTGCGGCTCCTGCAAAGGGACATAGTCATTATCAAGACTTGAGCATAACTGATACTATTTCGGGACACGGATTAGTAGGCACACCTTATACCAACTACAATAAATCAATGCCTACTGTCGGTTATTTCTCCTTTGATGGCACTTGTAAGACAGTAGCTAAAATTCTTGGTTATGATGGATATACTAATGCAAGAAAGCAGGCTTGGGTTTGGTCTCACGCAGGTTGGAATGTAGAGGTTAATGGCGGTAAGCCTTCAGATACACCTCCTTCATACGAGGCTAAAAAGCGTGAAATCACAAGTGCAGACGGTGCGAAAGTTGCTCCTTATGCACCAGGTTGGGATAACGGTGTTGTTAGGGTAAATCTTGTACCTCAAGGTAATTATCCTACAAACGCTGACGGTGCTTATCTGTTAATTCCTAATCAAACTTATACTTTCGTTGACTCAAATCAATATATTCAGTATATGGGTAATGCTACTTATGTAGATAACAACTCAGGACTTGTATATTCAGTTAACGGAAATACACTTACCGTAAAATTAGACCCTTCACAAGTTACGAATTGGGGAGCACTTGCTACAGGTGACGCTCATCTTAACTTTAGTAGAGATAATTCTGCAATTCGTGGTGATGATAATTTCCACCAGAATATGAAACAGTGGGAAGATTGGTCAGTTTATATCTACGGTACTAAACACAATAATGGTGCATATTACAACTACAATGATGATTCTTATCAGGAACATATGCGTGGTGTATATGACCTCTACACAGCACAGTGGGATATGCGTGGTAATATCAATTTCTACACAAATCTCTATGTCTATGTAGCAAAGGAATCTGCAAATAGTAATTCCTACAATAACTGTTATTCTATGGAAGGCGTTACTTTCCGTATGGAGGGTAACAACAAGGTATATCAGTTCACACAGCCTATGGGTCAAACTGGTGGTCAGACACAGGCTATTAAGCTGACTGCTGACGATATGGCAGCACTTTATTGGAATGTTTACGAGAACGACGGAACACTTCCTGTTCGTGACTTCTATGGCGTACAGAGAAATAGTGGTTATTTGTATGACTTTAGTGCTCATCCCGTCAATTATGCTGACGCTTACTATGACCCAACATTCCCTGTTCAGGGCGGTGGCGTTGCTGACGATGGTGCGGTTATTAAGGTATTAGTTCAGGATGTACCTAACGGCGACCCGTTAAATCAGAATGTAAAGAAAGAGGACGAAGAGGGTTGGGATGAAACTAACGCCCCGAGTGCGGCAACTACAGACGGAATTGAATTTACCGTTTATTACTATGCCGATTATTTCTATGATGCTGATTCGATAGCAACAAATTTCATAAATTATACAGACTCAACGGCTTTGTATAATTATTGGAAAACCCACGACGCTACAATTACTGCTAAAATTACTCTTTCAGGACAAGGTACTAAAAAGTATGGTATGTTTGAGTTAAGCGGTGATACCTTCCCTCAATTCTCCGTAGATGGCACAGATGACTTAAGACACGGCACTTATATTGTTCAAGAAACAGGAACAAATAATAGTTACTATCTTAATTCAACTCCTTTGTTTGGTACGGTTATTTCACAGAAGGTAAATGGTCAGGATTCAGGCGAAGAGCAGAGAGAGTATTACTTCTATAACAATGAGACTAATAATGGTCCTATGGGTAATACGCTCTATGTTAAACAATATCCTAAACAGACGGCTGATGCACAGTGTATTGTATTCAATGATAAGGTAATCTATGGTTATGCAAATCTTGTAAAGGTTATTTCCTATCCAACAGACCCTATAAACGATTCATTGAATGGTGATATGCAAGGCACATCCATTGACGATACTGTTTATGGTATTTACACGCAAAGTGAAAATAAACTGTATGCAGTTGTTGTTCTTGGGGCTGACGGAACAATGAAATCCGTAACCTATCCAAAGGATATTACACCTGACACTAATGTTGCTCCTACAATTAACCTTGTTGGAGACAATAAGTATTTCAGATTGGCTACGGGTAATTACTATGCCACAGAAATTAAGCCTTCAGATACAAATGATGTTAGAAATAACGGAACATATCCTGATGGTTCAACTAATAGTGGTGAGGTTATTACTCAATTTGTAGGACAAGTTGTAAATCAGTCTATGTTCTACGGTGGTATGGAATACAACTTCACTTCAGGTGTTCAGGGTGAAAAACTTAACTTTACTGTTACCGCTTGCCCCGAACTCGATGTTGCCGCAGGCGAAACACCTACGGTTGATAATGTTGTTCAGGTTAATGCTACTAACCCACCTTCTTATGCCGAGTTTGACTTCAATCTCGATAAGGTTGGTTATAATGGTTGGAAGTATTATGGTGCAGAATTCTCTATCTATATGGATGAGGCTTGCACAGATGCTAACAAGGTTATGACTTTAACCGACAACAATGACGGACACTATGTATCTACACAGGCAAATAATATTCGTGATTATCTCACATATTCGCCTACAAGTTACACAGTAGCAAGCAGTGGTGATTTGCTCTTTAACTATGATGTAACTGTCTATTTCAAGGAAACAGTTGCTCCTACAAAACTTGTCGACTCCGACGGTAAAGTATGGACAATTCCTGAACAGAATAGAACAGACATTATGGACGGAGTAGTTTATAGAGTAGATATTGCGTTGCACAATGTTTCACAGACAACTCATATAGGTACACTTACTTATACGATTTCAGGTGGACACATTCAGACACCTATCTCTTTCACTATAAACAACTACAACGCACACGAGTCACATAATCACGCTGACAACGGTACAGTTTCCGAGGTTAAGAATATTAAACTCGCTAACGACTTTGACAGTAAGATGTATGAAGATTCAATGTCATTGGCACTCTTAAAGACAACAGATACACCTTACCTTGACATTAACAACAACGGTAGAGATGATAGCACAGATTATCACTTTGACATTAGAACTACTTGGTTCTTCGTAACAAGTGGTCCTTTGGATGGTGGTTATCCTACTTTCACAATGACCGAGATGAGAAATGCCAAGAAAGAGGGCAGAAATCTCTTAAAAGAGTATTTGCTTACACAGACCAACTTGATTGGTTATTATGACTTTGGTGCAGACCAATGGTATGATAGTGCTCAACAGTCTCTTCCTGATGGTTGGGATAGACTTTACGGATTACAGTATGATAAGACATACTATATCTATGAGGTCTTTGAAGTACCTGAGTACGCATACGACAATGACAATGACCCTAACCCTCCTGGACAGAATGGTGTTTACGACATCGCAGGAGAGATTTTCCAAATCGTAACAAATCAGAATGGTGCTACAAGTCGTGAGAACACAGAGCGTGTTTATAGTAGTATTCCTTACCCTAACCTCGCTACGGGTACTTATTCCGAGTGGGAGCAGAGTAGCTACTTTAATACTATGTGGGAAATGCACTTTGACACACCTGAATTCACAGTATTCAAGATGAATGCAGATGAGAGTTCAATCACTTATGATGCAAACAACCACTTGATGTATGGTGATATTGATTTGAATAAGGTTTGGTCAGAGGATAACACCGACGGTAGACAAGACCTTGCAGGTTACGAGTTCTTGTTCGAGTATGGTGGTAATCTCGATAAGGCTTATTGGGATATGGACGATTCCGAGATGGCGGCAGTTGGTATGGGTTCTTACTCCGAAATTCCGCACACCTATATTATTAGACTTACTGATGTAAACGGTAACATTCACTTGGAGGATGTACCTGCAGGTTGGTATCGTATTAGTGAGAACACTAATAATATGGAAGTTCGTTTCCACTCCGATAGAGGAGCAGACCAACAAGCAAGAGCAACTATTAAGTTAGTTGATGGAACAGAAGAAGTATTCTATGTTGTAAACATTATGGATACTCCTATCTATGTAAACAAGTTTGATACTTGGACAAGTGAGCCTATCGTTATTGACCCGTTCAATGGCGAGAGAAGAGCTTACGAGGGCGATTATTCACTCCGCTTTGAACTTTACACCGACTCCAATAAGGATGGTAAGATTACAGGTGCAGAGTGGGATAGTATGAGAGTAATCGTAGATAGAAGCCATTCAGGACTTGTAGCATTTAACGGACTCAAATCGGGTCAGTATGCGGCAAGAGAGGTCATTACGGCTGATGGCTACTACCTCGACACAGGTTTTAGATTTGTTACAATTTATGACCTCGATAACAGTGGTACTATTACCGACGACATCTTTGAGATTAAGTTGTATGACACACCTTATTCCGAGCCTATTACCATTGAGAAGTTCGATGCGGAAACGCAAGAGCCAATGGATAATGCAGAATTCACTATCTACTATGATAATGGTTCAGTAGTAGGCGAGTATGACGAAGATGACGAAATTGCTATGACTTGGGAGCCTGAGCTTGACGAAAATGGTAATCAGAAGTATGAGCAAATCTTACTCGGTTACTATGATATGGATGGTGTATGGCACGACCAACTCGATGCGGACGGCAATAAGATGTATGTTGACGGAGCACCTATTGGAACTTACCGCCCTGCGGAAGTAAGATGGGATGCTTCACAGAAGAAGTATGTTTCCGACCCGTTGAGAGCATATCATACTTGGAATAGTACAACAGGACAGTTTGAGCACAGGAACTATATTGTAGTTGAGACAGGATTGCCTTATGGTTACTCATTTGCAGATGCTAATGGCGAGCCTACGGTTAAGCCTGACCAGGCAGTATTCTCTATTGAGTACCCTGATATGCAGGCAGAGCCAAGCGGACAACTTGAGTTCGTTTATAGAGACGGACACATTGACCCCGTTGAAACTCCAATTCCTGAGCCTACAATTCAGAACTTTGTAATGTATAATACTCCTATTCACATTACAACAGAGGCTCTTTCTATCCAAAACGAAAACCATACCCTTGAGGTTGGTGAGTCGGTAGATGTTAAGGAGACCATTAACTATGAGAACCTTGCACCTACGGGTAGATACACATTCCGTACATTGTTACTCGACAAGGATAACCTCGATGTAAACAATCCTATTGCTACTGGTAGCGTTTCTATCGTCGCAGAGAACAAGAACGGAAGCACAAGCGTTACCTTCACAGGTGTCAACTCTGCTGAACTTGTTAAGGCAATTGTAAATGCAGACGGTACAGTAACATATAAGGCTAAAGACCTCGTATGCTATGTATATTGCGATTGGGATAGTGACTTTGACCGTTATGACGGACAGAGAGCAGACCATACTGACCCTAACGACACAAACGAGACAGTAACTATCGAAAATCCTACACTGCACACAACCTTTACAGGTACAGTTACAATGACCAATAATGGTCTTGTAGGTAACACAGTTGACTTTAATGATAAGATTGAATACACTAACCTCTCAATTGGAGAAGAGTATTACACTATTACTTCAATTGTAGATAAGGCTACAGGTACAGTTCTTACTATTAAGGACGCTGATGGAAACGATGTTACAGAAATCAAGACAACATTCGTTGTTCCTGATACTGCAACAAAGGGTAACGGTACAACTACTGTTAATATGGTAATTGATACTTCCAAGTTGCTTACTGCTACAACAGATGCTAATGGAGTAACAACTATCACAGGTAAGGATATTGTATGTTTCGAGAGACTCTATACTGCAAGTGGTATTTATATCGCTACGCACGAAGATGTCACAGATACAGCCCAAACCGTAACTGTTGTACCTCCGACTATCTCGACAACATTCGTTGATAGCGTTACAAACGAACATCTCACACCTATTGGTCAGGATGTACCTCTCACGGATATTGTTAAGGTTACTGACAACTTGAACCCTAATGAGTCCTACTATGTAATTGGTTCTATTATGGACGCTTCTACAGGTAAGGTACTTATTGACAAGGAGACAGGTAAACCTATCGAGGTAAGAAAAGACTTTACAACTACTGCAGAAAACTACAATAACATCTCTGTTAATGTTGATTTCTCTGTAGATACAGTCGATTTTGTTGAATGGGATAGTGCAACAAATACTCTCAAGACAACCAAGATGGTATGCTTCGAGAGACTTTATGCGGCAGACGGTACTCTTATCGCAGTCCACGAAGACTTGACGGATGAGAATCAGACAATCGCTATTGTTGCTCCAACACTCCATACAACACTTGTTGATGTGGCATCCAATTCACACGACGGTTCTTTCGGAACATCTATCACTTTGAGAGATAAGGTAGATTATGAGTATGCATCCGCAGGCACAGAATATACCATCCGTGGACAGTTGTGGAAAGTCAATGACGACGGCTCTATTGAGAAGTTGCTTGACGGCGATGAGGATGTAACTTTCACAGCCGAGGGTAGAAATGGTACGCAGTATGTAACATTCTCTAACATTGATAGTACAAAACTTTGCGAGAACGGAAAGCCTATTAAGGTTGTATGTTTCGAGTATATGTTCTGTACGGCTATGGTAGACGACGATAATGACGACACAACTCCTACAGTTGAGAAAGAAATTCAGATTTCTTCTCACGAGGATGTTACCGACCAAAATCAGACCGTTGAGTTCAAGCCTACTTGTGAGACAACTCTCCTTGTAGCAAAGGGCGAAAACGATGGTGATAACTTCGATAACAAGTTGTTGCTCGACAACAAGGTTCAGACACTTTCCGATACGGTTAAGGTAAATGACCTTATTGTAAATGAGAACTACACAGTTGTTGGACATCTCGTAGACCAAGAAACAGGAGCACAGCTTTACAGAAATGAGGGCGGTGAGGAACTCACAACCACACTTCCTTTCAAGGCTGATAAGGCTGATATGGAAATTGTAGTAGATTTCAAGGATGTCGATACAAGCACATTCGGTTTCTACAAACTCAACGAGGCTACAGGTGAACTCGAATGGACGAAGCCTAACCAAGTTGTATGTTTCGAGGAACTCGTATCTACAACAGGTTTCGTATTTAGTCTCCACCACGACTTGACAGACGAAAATCAGACAGTACACAGACCTCACTATTTGAGAGTAAGTATTGCGAAGATGGACGCTGACAATGTTAAGTATTATCTGTCAGGTGCAGAAATTACTATCTACACAGGCGACGGTAAGGTTGCTCTTGATGTAAATGGTAACGAATGCGTTGGCTTAACGGATGAGAACGGACATATCGAATTCGAGATTCGTTATGTTGAGGGTCAGACTTACTATGCAAAGGAGACAAAGGCTCCTGCAGGCTACAACCTTAATGAGGACAAGTTCCAAATTAAGCCCGTTGATGCCAAAGGCTATGGTAAGGAAGAGATAATTCCTATTTCTATCTTCGATAGAATTATTATCATACCTCCTCATCCGAAGACGGGTGATAGCACACCTGTAATGGCTCTTATCGCACTCATTATTGTTGGAGCAGTTGGTTTAACCACACTCTTCATCTTTAAGGGTAAGAAAAAGGGTCAGGTTGAGGGTAATACCTCAATCGAGGGAGTTTCTAACGAAAATCCCGAAAACGACCAAAATTGAGCGAGAAATCGTTAAATTAGGTTAAATAAGGGGAGTTTGTGCCTTAAAAAGCACATTCTCCCCTTTTATTTTGAATATAATCGAGTTATCTCGTTTTTAGATATATCACGAAGGAATAAATTATTCCTTTTGGAATAATAGTATTCGGCGTAGAATATAGTTATTCAAGAGAAGAATAGAACTATTCGAGAAAAGAGTAGAACTATTCGAGAAAAGTAGAAAATGCCCTATTTTTAGCAAAATTTGACAAAAAAGGGGCAGAATGCTCGATTTTTTACTATATTACAGGAATAAGTCGGGCGGTCTGCAAATATTACAATTTGAAGAAATGAAGAGCTATTTAATTATAAGAATATCAATGGTGGTAAAATGTTGGTATAACATCGTGCCACAAAAGGGAATAATAACGAATTGGAGGTAATTTTACTGTATGCCAAAGGTAGTATTGGGAAAAACGCCTGAACAGTTACAAGCAGAAGAAGCCAAAAGGCAAAGAGAGCTTGAGGCGGCAATAGAGCAAAAGCAGATGGAGCAACAGAGAAAGCTCAATAATCTGAAACAAAAGCAAAAAACAAGTAAGTATATCGTTATTGCTCTTTCGGCTAT
>AUXO013665402.1_pt1 | contig 11424 bp, 9 predicted proteins | sample 768731 | NCBI WGS metagenome assembly AUXO01 (sample SAMN02715735, study PRJNA202380) | gut metagenome | biome: sheep rumen | host: Ovis aries | place: New Zealand: Palmerston North | reverse complement strand
TATTCCTCCTTAAATTCATATGCATATACATTTCCTTTATTATCTATTATACCACTATTTTTATATATTGTCAAAATTTCATCAGCAGATAGCGCAGTAGCATAAACTTTTGCATCAGAAACACTTCCAACGAAAGGAAAATAAGCACCATTATTTGTGTAATTAAAACTCATTTTACCTATAACAAAACCACCAGTATCTGTCCACACAGGGTCAACAGAAGAAGCTTGTGTTTTCTTTAATTCTCCATCTACATATAATTTTGCATTAGTTCCATCAAAAGTCCCTGTAAGCATATGCCAGCCATTTAACAAACTAACAGTATTATCTGTAATACCTCAATAAGTTCCACTTGTAGCAGAACCTAAATATAATCGCGCATATCCGTTAGCAGAGCACAACGCAAATCCTGCATACCCGCAATCTCTACCTTGTCCCATAATAAATTGTAATGTATTTCCTGTATTCCCTGAACTGGTTGAAGTTGCGCTAGTTTGATATATCCAACAATTAAAAGTAAAAGGACTTTTTAAGAAATCTAATATAGGACCTCGCAAATAATCCACGTTTGTCCCACCCATCTTTGTAGAACCAGAGTATCTAGCAGAATCTAGATTATAAGTTTGCGTTCCATTTTCGGTTAAATGATATCCATTCCCACTACTATCTCTAGAAATTATATTATTGTATCCTAATACATTATATAAACTATCTTGTGTATTAGGAATTCAAGGAGTTACTTTATCGCCCTCTTCTAATTTAACCTCTTTTATATAGAGTATTGCTTCAGTTCCACTTTGAGTTGAGCCATTATTATCAAATCTTATTTGTGCATTTGTAGAGTAATCTACATTACTATCAGTTGTAAATGTCCAAGTAAATCTTTGATATGTATTAGATAAAAGTGAACTAAGAATTTGTTTTCTTTTTACCCCTTGAACATTTGCATTATAGCAAAATATTTCCATACTACTTACATAACCATTACTTTTAGCATAAAAACTTAATGTATATGTATGATTGGTTTTTAGCCCACTAATTATATGAGTTATATAACTTTCAGTTGTTGCCGTTGTGCTTCTTGTTAATGTTCTTGTAGTTTCATCAAAAGTAGAATAACTTAGCCAATAATTATTATCACCACTATTTGTATTAGTATTTTTTAATAAATTAGGATTAGCGCCAGGACCTTCTAATTTATAATGAGCAACTAAACCTTTGCTTATCTCTTTAATTTTCTTTTGACTTAAGCATTCATCATAAATTCTATAATCATTAAATCTATGATACGCATTATTATAAATAATTTGAGTATCAAAAGCAAAACTATCTGCATTATAGACCCCAGAAAAAGTTTGTTTTTGCACTCCATTGATATAAATTATTCCATTTGGATTTTCATAAGTTACCGCAATATGCGTCCAAGTTCTTGCTGGAATAACATTATTTAAGACACCGCTAGTTACCATTGAATAAGCTCCACCAGTATAGTTTTGTCAACTTCAATGTAAATCATTAGAAGTTGGATAATTAAATAAACTAAATTGTCTACCACCTAAACTATTCATACTATCGTTGCCAAAAAACATAGCACGGTTAGAAGTAGAGCCTTCGTCTAAATCTATATAAACTCAAAAGCATATAGAAATTGCTTTATTATTAAGTATTTTTGCAGTTTGAGCTGCAGTTAATTTAAAACCACCTTGATTAAGCGCTTTTCCTATCTTCCCATCTACATAGGTAGGGGCTACGGTTTGCGTTAAAGCCGCATCTCCGCAACCCTGATTGTTATAATTATTATTGAAGGTGTATCATGCTTTTAATGCCATTATCTACACCTCCTAAGCAAAGACAAATTCTATACATTTGTCTGTTGAATTATATTGCATTGTTGCAGCAGTCCCACCAACTTGAACTGATTTAGTAGTTAATACACCACTTGTTGCATATACTTCATTATCTGAATATGTTTGCGGATTTGCTGCTTGTGAAGTAGCACCAATTAAATAAATCTTGCTTGACGTATCAGTACTACCTGCTGTATTTTTAGTATCTCTTAAAGGAATAGTCCCACTAAATAAAGATGTTCCATCTTTTTTGTAAAGTCTATAACTTAAACCAGACTCTGCACTATATTCATTACTAGTTCAAAGTCTTGCTTTTTCTTGTCCATTCCCATAAAACCAAGCGATATCTCCAGAGTCATCAGATGAAGAATCTATAGTACTTAATTTAATATCTTTACCAGCCATTATTAACTCGCCAGTTAAAGTGCCTCCACCTTTATTTAAAGCATCTGTGATACCATATCCGCTTAATGTAGTTGGATTAGTACCAGCAGTTACGTGTCCTGTAGCATTTACAGTAACACTTCTATATGTACCGGCTGTTACGCCGCTATTTGCATGTGATATTGTTCTAGTTCCACTTGTTGTAATAGCAGAGCTATCATTTACTGCAATAGGACCAGTAGCTTCTATTTTAACACTTGTAACAGTTCCACTTGGCTCATCACCTGATGGAATTAATTCCCAAGTATTTGCGCTTGATGTTTTAGTTAAACATATAAATGTATCTCCAACTTTTGCTGCTTTATTTGCATAAGTTCCTGCTGTAATAACTTTATATGTATCACCAACAGAAGCAGTTCCATTAGTAGGTAGCGCAGTAATTGTACCACCGGTTCCTAATGAACCTTTAAATACCATTGGGTCTGGCAAGTTATCAATAGCAGTTCTAACATATGCGGTTGTAGCTAATTTAGTTGAATTATCACTTTGATTTTGAGTCGTTGCGGTTACCGCGCTAGGAATTGCGCCACTTAATATTGATGCTGGCACATTAGTTATATTAGCAACACCGCTTGTTGCTACACTAGTTCCATTTACAGACACACCTGTAATAGTACCTGTATTAGTAGTGTACCCGCTATCGTTTGTTAATTGACTAACTTTTGTAGGGATTGCGCGAATTTCGTCATAATTGCTTGCTACAAAACTAGATGCTTTTGCTATGTCATTTTTTGCCTTATACAACTTGTTATCATAAAAAACAATATCATTCTGTTTATAAGATTCATTAGCATTCCAAATTTTAATTCTCTTTCCTATTTTATTTGCATAATATTGAAGAATATTTGGTAAATAAACTACATTATTATTTGTATCAAGAACTCCTATTGAATGCCCATTAATAAAACTAAAAGGAGCTCTCAATTCATATTCATTATGTGGTGGTATGGAAACCATATTATTATCACTCTCCTTCAAAATTCAATAGGGAAGTAGAAGTTAGAGAACTATATGAAAATGCTTTATTAGTAGCAATAATATCTGCGCAATTGAAAAGAACAAAATTTACCGCTGCGTCTTCTGTACCTCCAATCCCAGCTCCAATAAGCCTAAAACTGTGTTCGCTTAAATTTCAATCTGGCATAGAAAATATTATTGGAGTAAAAAATATCTCATTAGATTGTTTTCTATACCGTGTTATAAAAATCCCATTATAAGAACTATCTGAAGATTCTTTAACACATAATTTTACATATCCTTGATTTTCAGGAAGCAGATCTCATATTATTGAGAAAGAAGCTCAATGAAGAGTTCCATATTCAACTGTTTCTCCCTCAGAGGTATAGTCAAAATCCTCAAGGATGATAGGCCCTTCAGTTAAATCAACAACATCACTAAACTCTCCTCCAATTTCTAAATTTCCACTGCCTAACAAGCTTTCATTATTAATTGTTTTTATATTTGTTCCGCTTACCAAAGTATCTTGCTTATTGCTTAATTGCGCAGTTGTAGCAAACGACATCCCTTTTGTATAAGTAATAGTATCTCCAGAAACGCTGACACTAGTGACAGCGTTCCCAGATCCGCTACTTGTTGTTTTTGTTATTAATTTCCTTGTTTCTCCATCTTTTACATTATCAAGAGAGTCTAATTCTGTTAAAAGTTTCATATTAAATTATCTCCTCTCTTTTATATTATCCAATACAAACTACTCTATAAACCTTTCCTGTAGCAGGCGCTTTAGCGAATGAAATAGTTGCAGTTGAAGTAGTTGCTCTAACTATATCAACCATTACTTCATCATAAGTAGAATTATCATAAACTTGAATAATTACATCTCTACTTCCTAAACTATGAGTAATTGTAAAGCTTGTTTTGCTTGCATCTCCTGTGATGTTTGCGCTATATTTTTTAAGTATTGTTTGCGCACTACCATACCCAGTGATATGTCCGTTTGCATCAATAGCAATTGGATATACTGCTTGAGTAGATTGCGCAGTTATTTGATTAGTATGTCCTACTGTTATGCTACCGCTTGTAGTGATTGGACTACCACTAATAGTTAATCCGCCACCATTTGTTAAACCAACACTAGTAACAGTACCTTTGTTTGTTGTATAACCTTTGTCTTGAGCAGCAGTTACACGACCATATTTATCAACTGTAATACCTTGATAAGTTCCAGGTGTAACAGCTGTTTTAGTTAAGTATAATGTACCTGTTGATGTGATTGAACCACCATCTGTTGCAGTATCATCACTTGTTGTATTTAATCCTGCACCAGCTGTAACTTGTGTTACATCTACATCATCACCAGATGGTACATAGGCCCATGTAGGTGTTGTTGCAGTAGCAATAAACATATCTCCTACTTTTGCAGCTTGTCCTGCGTATGTTCCAGCAGTGATTATTTTATAAGTATCACCAACTTTAACTCCGCTTGTAGGTAGCGCAGTACCAGCAGTTCCGCCTGTACCAATAGTACCTTTAAAATACATAGCTCCGCTTATTCCACTAATTGCGCTTTGTACGAATTGAGTAGTAGCGATTTGAGTTGTATCAGTCCCTGCGCTTGCTGTAGGTGCAGTAGGCACTCCAGTTAAAGCAGGACTTGCTAATGGAGCATATGTTGTAGTGATTTCGTTACCACTACCATCTTGTTTAGCTTTTAGTGTATAACCTTTTGTTCCATCTGTATAAGTAGTATCACTAAATGCTGTAGCAGGTAATTGCGCATATTTTCCTTGAGTTGCATCCCATACATAGTTAGCTGAAGCAACTTTTGTGCTAGATTGCGCAGCACTTGCAAAAGCTGGCAATAAACCTGCTGCTGAACTAGATACATTTCCTAATGCAGCACCTGCGCCTGTGATATGTCCATTACCATCAAAAGTAATAGGATAAATAGCGCTAGTAGTCTTAGCATCTACTGTATTAGTGTGCTCAATATTAATTGTTCCACTTGTTGTAACAGGTGTTCCAGTTATTGTTAAACTTCCATCTGTTGTGTTAGAAATTCCTACGCTAGTTACTGTTCCAGTTCCTTTTTCTAGGTTAATCCATTCAGTACCATTAAATACTCTTAATTTATTTACTGCGGTATTGAAATATAATTGACCTTTTAAACCTTCAGCAGGATCACTAGCTAAATTTTGTATAACTCCATTTTGAATCTCATTTTGATTCAAATTTAAGTCAACTAAGAAATTCTTTGCCATTTTAAAATCCTCCTCTTATAATTAATTAAAAGTAGCAGTACCTTTAAAGCCACCTTCAAATTTAAGCGTACATTGGTTAGCATCATTATAAATAACTTCACCAATAACTTCATTTCCTGCGCTATCGATTACTGAAACCGCAGGATATTTATTTAAATTATGAACAACGACCCAGGTATCAGAGGCTACTGTTTGTTGATGAAGATACGTTTTATCTTCTACTATGTCTAATTCTTCTGATGTTTTATCTCCAATTAACGTATGACCATTTATTTTAGGTTTATTATATAAAGCTTCATAATTATTTGACCATGCGCTTGCGGATATATCCGCTACACTGCTAGAACTTGTGGAGATATCGATATTAGCGCCGCCATCTGTTCCTATTTCAATATCAATAGGATTAACAGTTTCGATATCTAATATCTGAGGTTCTATAACTATTGCCATAGACTACACGCTCCCCTCTTGATAAGCAGCTTCTGGATATAAGATAAATTCTTTAGGTCCATCAGTGAAATAACCCACTAATGTATTTACACCATTATATTCTATTTCATACCAATATGTCACATTTCCGCTTTTAATTATGCTGCCAATCCTTGTTTCTTCTGATGTTAAAATTATATCATAAGTTTGACATTCTTCATTAATAGTAAAGAATTTTTGGAAAATAATCTCGCCTGCGTTTCCTTTTTTCATGACAGAAAAAGCAAGAGTGTCTCCAGCAGTAAAAACGCCATCTTTATTAGTTAATCTAATAATACATTGGTCTCCGCGGTTAAGGTGCATATTGTAATTACTATCTATCTTAAACATGTATAAGCCTCCTTTTCTTTCATATTTTTGAAATTACTCTTCTTAAAAGATTTCAAAGATAATCTATTCTAATTATTTTGTTTTGTCCAAATAAAAAAGAGCGCAGCAATTAATCTGCGCTTCTTTTTATCCTAATCCAATTTCATCTTCGCTAATAATACCTTGATTTTCAGGCACTTCAGGAAGTTTGAGTTCACCGATATTAGATATTTTAGCTAATGCAATAACATTTTCAAGTGCTTTTTTACCTTGAATAACTATTGCAGATGCCGCAATTCCAAAAATGACTGTTGTTGAAATAGCATCTAATACTGCTGGAGCTAGAAATTCTACTCCAAATACCTCTACTACCATAGTATTGATAAAAGGTAAAAGAGTAGTAGCAACACTCAAAAGAGCGATACTAATATAAAATGCCACAGCTTTGCCAATCCCTTGAAAAAATTTCTTCCAAGAAAAACGTTCACCATTATTAAGATTGCAAATAGTTCCACTTACTGTATTTACAATTAACAATAGTCCAAGAATTGCTCCGATTCACATAATAATATTTAATGTTGCGCAAACCGCTTCTCACATATTAATACCTCCTATTTTTCTATTAAGCTAGCTAATAATTCAGGCATATGTTCAAGTATTCTTTCCATATATTTCATTTGAATTTCTTCTTTTGTTTCTTCGTGTGGTAAAATATCTTCCCAATCTTTATTATATGCTATTCACATATCTTGAACTTTATACCATGTATAATTATCTGCTGTTGTTTTATCTTGAATATCGTAATAACCCATATTCATATAACCAAGAATTTCACCATTTAGAGATGGCGTTTTTCTTGCTCTAAGCGCATCTACTTTAACTTTTAATTGGTCTACCTTTTCATTTCTTTCAACAGGCTTTCCAACATGAGCTGTTTTAGGAACTTCTTTAAAAGTATAATTTCTAGTATTTATTAATTTAGTATGCGCTAAATCGATATAGAATGCCTCTGGTGGAGTTAATGATTTTTCATATACAAAACACCACTTACCATTAGAGTTCTTTTTAAACCCATAATATTTACCTATGTTAGCAGTGCAATGGAAATGGTTTCCAGTTGCTTGTCCATCAGTTCCCTCTCTTAATATTTTTTCATTCTTATGAATTATTTGACCCACTTTTACTTTTCTTAAGTCTTCTTCATTCATATGAGTTAAAGTAATTTCGAGTATTACAGGTTCTTCTTGATATGGGATTTTTAATTTATTTACGCTTTCTAACCTTACTGAATTTGTTGTGGTAGAAGGGTCTTTCCCTAATATTTCTACTATTTTAAAATCATTACCTGGATAAAAATAATCTCTGCCTTTATCTTTTAAAGCTTCGTCTCATGGTTTATCACTATAATCTTTAAAAGGTTTCCAATGAGCGAGGTGATTCCCTTCATCATGTCTTTGAGATATGTTGATATACTGAAAAGGATAAATTGCATATTCCATATTAAATCTCCTTTCTTTATATATATAAAATGCGCGGTTCCCGGCTCTTTCTCCTTGACCTAGTATCATTCTCTAAAACCGGGTTCGCGCATTAATTTGTACCCCCTGGATATAAATTTAATATTTTAGGCCCTTGCTCATCATAACAAATAAATGTTTCATCTCCGCAAACTGCTTCCCATCAATAAGGGGTTGGTTCAGTGATTGGATTGTCTAATTGAGTATATTCAGCCTCAATTGTCATTTCAACTGTATCTCCATCAAAAGAAGCTTCACAAGAATGACCTGAAACATTTGCTTCTGTTGTCCAATACATAATTGGATTTGTATCCATAGCGTTTTCTCTATATATATTTACTACTACATTTTCTCCAACACCAAAAGTATGTCCTGGGTATTGCAATGTTAAGACACCGCCATCCCCGCGAGTTATGTGTAATGTATTTCCTTTTATTTTAAACATAAACCTTTTCCTCCTTTTTATAAATTAAAAAATTGGGTAATTTAGATTAATTTAAATTACCCAATTAAACGTTTTTATATCGGTTTTCAACGGCCAAAAGCCAAAACCCTAATTCTATAATTAATACTTGCACTTGTAAATCTTAATAAACTTGTAACCCCTGCAGTTGTTTCATTCGTCCCATTACAAGTCCCTAGTCAATAGTTATTACCATTTCTTATTGGAGTTACTCAAATATAAGGTGTAGTTCCTGATAAAAAAGCCATAGGAAAATTCCCTAAAGATACTGTATTAGGTGACCCCGTTGTATATCCGCTTCCTCATGTGGTAGTTACATTCGCACTTCCTTCAGCAGTGTGTCTTGTTATCATTGTCCCATCGCTAAATTTAATATAATAACCTATATTACCAGTCTCTACGTATCCACTTTCAATAACTGCTTTATTATTAAGAGTTGTTAATATATTAATATCATCTACAAATAAATCTCCAGTTATAGAAGCGTTTCCGCCTACTGTTGTGTTACCAGTTACTCCTAAAGTACCTCCGACAGTAGCATTACTAGATATATTTCCAGTTCCTGTTATTGTGGTGTTGCCTGTTACCCCTAATGTTCCTACTACTGTTGTATTTCCAACTACATCTAAGGTACCACTAACATCTACATTACCATTTAAATCTACTTCGCTAGTTTCTCCACTAGCAGTAGTTCCAATTTTAATATTATCACTTGTTATATTTGTTGTAGTTCCATTATTACCTGAAGCTTTTAAAAATTGAACATCTCCACTATTTATATCTACATCTCCTGAAACAACATTTAAAACTCCATTTACATATAGCCCAGGGTCATTGTCATTTCCTGGAATCAAATTAACACCAACAGCAGAAGGCGTTTCAAGCACAGATAATATAGGCTGCGCCTTATCTATTTTAAAAGTTAATAGTGGTTTATTTGTGATTCTATCACTAATATTAATAGTAACTGTATATTGAGTTTCTAAATCTAAACCGGCAATACTTACATCTTGATTGCTAAGACTTGCCCCAGTTCCTCCAATAGTAGAAGCCATAGTAGGTCCGCTAGGAGAAATAGACAATGATATTTTACTAGAATTTCCCATCCAGTTATTTACATCTGTTGCGCTACTACTTGTTGTTAATTGAGATCTAGTTGCAGTATTCAAATGCACTAATCCATTTGTTGTATAACCGCTTCTAGATACTTCAAAACTGGCGCTTGGAGCAGAGTAAGGAATAATTCTCATTGTTTTAGAACTTACAACAGAAGTATATCCTCTTGAATCTTCTGCATAACAATATATAGTTGCGCTAGAACTTAAATTTGTACTTGAATATGTTTTTGAATTTGTTGAAATGCTTTCGTAAGCCCCGTTACCTATTCTAAAATAATATTTAGTAATAGATGCGCTGCCTCGCGCAGATGTTGTTGGCGCAGTAATTGTAAAACTTGATTGACCTTGAATAATAGTATCTGAGCCAACTAAACTAGCATGGGCGGTTGTTGCATTAGCATAACTAATATTTCCACTTATTGTAGGCCCACAATTATCTGCACTTGTTATATAAGTTCCATTTACTATTGGAGAGAAATGATTACTAGTACCATCATTATAAACGCAATAGTATACCATATTGCCTGATGTAGAATTAGGAATTTGACCATACATTGTGCTTGCTGTTAATGGCAAAGTTAAATTCGTAAGAGCTGAGCTTGAATTAGAAACACTACCAAATACAACTCCACTGCTCAAAGCAGGTCTAGCATAAACAGTTACATTAGTTCTTCCCAATGGATTTTCTAAAATAACAGATTGCGAATAATTTGCATTTTGAACAGGTAAAGTGATTTGCGCTCTCCCAATAGATTTAATATAAGGATACGAATAAGTCGTACTAATTACCTCACCACTGTTGTTGACTACACCGCTAGCTCTTTTTGTGCACGCCGCATATATATTATAAGTAGTATTTGCAGATAATCCTGTTAAAGTTATTGTCCCACTAGTTGTTATAGCAGAATATGATTGTGCAGGCCAAGTAGAATATGAAGAAGCATTATTTGCTCTATAATAAATAGTTACTGAAGAACAATCTTCACTTGTTCCTCACTGAAGAGATATATCTGTTTCATGTCTACTTGATATTGTTAATGTTGGAGTGCTAGAAAATCCTCTAGGTATAGTGTCAAGAGTACAACTCACATTGCTGATTGTTGCCTTCCATCCATTTGTAGAAGAAAAAGTTCCTCCAATCTTTATTGTTTTAGTCCCATCTGTGTTATGAGATATTGTTTGAGTAGCACTTAAAAGAGGCGAAGCATAAGTTTCCGGATCACTGCTATCCCATCCATGATAATATGAACCTACTGTTTTTGTATTAGAAAAAGTTCCTCCTGTAAAACCTACTGTATGAGTATAACAGTGGGCACTCATAGAACCTGAAAATTCTATTCTTAATTGTACACTAACTGTAGAAGTATTGTCCGTATTGCTTTGACCGCTACACCTTGCATATAAAGCTGCATACATTGTTGCGCTACCGGCAGAAACAATTGCACTTCTACCCAATCTTTGCCAATCTCCACCTTTTGGTAAATTTGCCATAAAATCCTTTTATCTCCTTTCTTTATACTCCTATAAATGCAATTCCATTTGTAAGAGAAACTACTTTTATTTTTCCAAAATCTAAACTATTTTCAACAACTGCATTTTTCATTGTTGTCTCTTGAGTATCTGGATCTGTTTTAAAATATTCTATATTAGTATTTGTCTTTGCGGAAATACCATCTCCTGCAGTTGCTTTTAAATGAATAACAGAGCCATCTGCATTTATAACTTTAATTCCGTTTCCATCAATCTTTGAAGACTCTCCATAAGAACTATTTAGTATAAATGAACCATTATTATCAGTAGTGTTTAAAGTTAATGTCCCACTAAGAATATTATCTGCTCTTAAATCTTTAACAGTAATTAAGTTAGCATCTAACGTTCCATTAATATTTCAAACTGTTGATCAAGTATCATTTAATAAAAATTGTAAACCTGCACTAGTTAATCTAATTCCATATTCTTCATTTGCGCTTTTAATAGTAACACCATTCTGCCCATTAATAGTAACAATATTATTATTAA
>AUXO015586265.1_pt1 | contig 11425 bp, 10 predicted proteins | sample 768731 | NCBI WGS metagenome assembly AUXO01 (sample SAMN02715735, study PRJNA202380) | gut metagenome | biome: sheep rumen | host: Ovis aries | place: New Zealand: Palmerston North | reverse complement strand
ACCTCACCTGCTTGATGATTATGGTCTTCCTCTGTGCGTTTACTCGCGACAGAATCGAATTCGTCAATGAGCAGCAGACATCCTCGTTTGTTCTTCTTGGCAAGTTCGGCCGCTTGCTCGAACAATTGGCGCAAGAGACGCTGACTACCATGTACCCATATAGATGCCAGATCTGAGGGCTTAATGGAACAAAAGGCCAAACCACACTGTTCAGCAAGTCTTTGGCTGATATAGGTTTTTCCCGTTCCTGGAGGCCCAAAGAAAAGCATGTTCGGAGGCAGTATATCATACTCCTTCGCAAGTTCCTTGTTGGAGACAATGTCAACGAAATCACGAGATAGTTTTTTCTTCAGCTCTGTCATACCAGCTACAGCTTCAAAACCAGCCCCTTCCTTTACAGAGATAGTCACACCAAGCTTGGGCTCTTGTGAACTTAGGTTTGATTCCTCTCTTCCTTTCTTGTCAATTATACATCCATCGCCAATCCTTCCTTTGATATTGCTGTCAATCTTACGTTTTTTTCCATTAGAGAAACAGCTAAAGTTGTTCGTCTTTTCCAATCCCATGTATAGCATAAGTGCAACCCCTATGCCTTCAATGTCCTTATATCGTTCTTTCGACTTTTTGCTTATCGCATTGTTGACTATGGTATCTAAACCTGCAGGAACAATCACACGGGGTGGTTTACACTTTATAATGCTCAGTATTTCATCCTTCGTCATATTCTCATTGATGTCGTAAGGATATTCTCCTTGGAGCATATACGCTAATAACATTCCCATCGAATAGACATCCGATGCCGGAGAGAACCGGCCAAGGAAACTCTCTGGAGCACGAAAGCAATGATTAAGCGTTTCGGTATCAAACTCAGGGCTTCCATTGCATGCCATAGAAGCATGTTCCAATCCCATAATATGGACTTTGAACGAGCCGTCTTCTTCCTTTGAGAGCAATACTGTATCAGGACAGATATTGAAATGCCCACCACCTTTAGTATGGTATAGCAGTTCCTTTAAGCCAATAACCATGTGATAGGCTATATTGACAGAGTCCTTTTCCGACAGGACTTTAGACTCTACAGCTTCTCTTATTGTCATGTAATCAAAGAACAACGTACTCATGAAGGGAATGGAACGGCCATTGTATGTAGCCGAACCTGTACCAATGTGTCGCGGGAACACCTCATTCGTCATGTTATACACAATATTGAACTCTTTGATGGTATCTCCCTGAAGACACTTAGGCAATTTCTCCTTGTCATAGACCGTGAGGAATACTTCGGTTCCTTCACAGTCCAAGGCCTTATACACTTGCCTGTAAGGGCATTTTTCACCACTGAGTAATTCCAATGGCTGATAATCCACAAACGGTTTGTTCAATTCGATCATCATATTAACCTCCTTTTTATCCGTTCTCCTTCCACCACTTCTTAAAAGCGCTCCTGAACTTCTTATTAATGCGAGAGTAGTGCTGGTCAATCCAGTGTCTGTCCTTGTTCATCTCTGCGGCCAACTGAGTAGGCGGCACTTTCTCAACAAACCTCTGTCGCCAAATGTAACGCTCCTCATCAGTCCACTTGAGTTTCTGTGAGAAATCATAGATGAAGTTCACAAGCTTTTCTTTGACCTCATCGTCAGTCAGTTGGAGTCCCAGTACATCGCTGAAGGGATTTTCCTCTGTACGTTCCTTATACCATTCTGCCATATCCATAACAAATTCTGATGATACTGTGATAATATTTGCTGATTTGTCGTGCAGCACATCCTCCTCAAAGCATAGAGTTGAGCGGATAATCGCATCCTTCAGTTTGCGCTCTCCCTGTTTTTTCAAACACTTGTACTCATCAGCAGGCAAATTCAAAGTGGCCATAACCTCATTATCTTTGAGCCTGTCAACATATATGGCTGTCAGCACATCGTAGTACTTGGTATGCTTCATCAGTTCATCAATGACAAGCTTACACTTCCCAACGGACTGAGATAACATGGTAAGTCGAGTGCTGCCAGCAGTCCTGGCACTACTCTCCGAAATGATATGTTCTTTCTCCAGCCACTCTATGACAGCATTCCATGCCACCTTTCTAAGCCAAGCGAAAAATGTACTTTGCTTGTCATAGGTATCTAGTGGTGTCCATGTACCTTCAGCCCATAACGTTTCATATACTATAGTGCTGTAAGTGTCTTCCGACATTACCACATTATAGATTCGTTTTAAATCCCCAATGTGTTTGCTACGGAAACGTGCAATATTGCATCTCTTCTTATCTTTTCCAAAGAGTAAACGTTGACAGAACAGCGGATCCGTCTTCATCAACATCCTTATCTCATCTCCTTCAGACCCGATGTTTTCAAGTCTCTTGTCGGTATCAAAACCATTGTAATTCTTCTCGTTCATATCCATACAAGTTTAGAGGCATGAAAAAATGCCGATTTTACATCAATTTCTTGGTGCAAAGTTCGGCATTTTCCGGCCTAATGACCTAAACTTGTATAGACGGTATAGTTAAACTTTCATTCTGTTGATAATCAGTAATATATCAAATTTTATTTGCATTTTTTAACAAGAATTTTATATGGTGGCTCTCCACTTGTTTATCACATCCGTTAACTCCTTCGGAAGCATGATGTCTTGTTTCTCTACATAGAGATGTTCGTCAGCATCTTCTATGATATAAGGAGCGGGCAAAGCCCCCAATTTATTGCAAGCATTGCTCAAAGAAATTTTTATGTCTCCCAAACAGTCGCTCAGACGCTTTTCCTTGACATTGCCTTTGTTGTCTCTGTCCTTCGTGATTTTATTAAAGCGTTCCTCTCCATCACAAAAGCGGTACACCTCCCATGATAGTTTTGCAAAAAGGTCTTTGTATTTGTCGAAGTCCAAGGTATTCACTTCATCCTTCAACACTTTATCAATCATGAAAAGCATATACACAAGGAAGGAGTCACTGGAATCAAACTCCACCAACTCGTCTTTCTTCCCATCAGTGATATATAGCCTATATCTTCCTTTTGTTCTATGGCCAGACTCTATCTTTCCGACAAATCTCACTTCGAGCCAGGTGCTGGCATTTTCAGCAACCTTCTTTACATTCGCAATCTCTGCCAGTTTGCTTCTCTGGTTTTTATTCAGCATATTAGCAAACTTCCTAAGCGAATGTACATCCATGCTGCTGAACACAACCATCAACTCCGCATCGGCCAACTCATCACGACGAGACTTGACAAAGTTCTCCTCAATTCGCTCCATCATCTTTAGTTTGTCAAGATGGGTTATCTTGCCTTTTATTCCCAGTTTATCCTTTAGCGCAGCCTTTGACACAGCCATGCCAAAGGTCGGATGCATCATCGTTGAGGTTGATGCGGAAGAATATCTTTTCCAGAAAGCGTCAGTATCAACTTCCTCTTTGATGAAGTCTTGCATTGCTTCTGGATTGTCCTGCCCGTACCACTTCATCTGCTCCATAATGCTGAATTTGGTAATCCTCTCTGATGTGTATATCATCAATGGAATGTGAGCAAACAAGTCTTTCTCTTCAGAACGGACAATTAAGTATTGCTTCTCTGACTTATCTGGAGTATATAGTGGCATGATGAAGTTGGCCTTCACTTCAGTGATTGCATTCTTCAGTGTTGGCTGGTTGTCAAGTCTTAATGCATCTATTGCATCATACTTATAGTTGTTTACCAATGTGCTTGCGCCCATCTTTTCAATCAGTATACCAAGCACCTCATTTGCCTTGTCACCAATCGCTTCTGCATTCGATGGCAGCAGGTACAAGTGGCAGTCCGTCAACTGCTCCACTTCGTATTGCTCAGAAACAATCCTACCGATTGCAGGAGCATCAATAGGACTATTATCCATGATGTTCATATATCGTTGTCCTTTCTATCCTTATGTTTCAAATAATATTGCTTGATTAAGTTCGTATCGGGCAATGCCTCGTAATCTATAGGGGCAGATTCTACAGGTACATCATCCTGCTCATCATCCCATTGCACATTGTCCCACGAATCCTGCAGTTCTTGATAATGGCCATACACAAAAGCTGGAAGCCCCTTCAATACTTCCTGAATGTCATTAACCTGATTCTGCTTCCTTAACTGAGTTATGTATTCTCGGCCATACTCTACAATGGCCGCTCTGAGCTTACCGTCAGGGTGAGTCATGCTTGCCGGCAACTGCCGCAACACATACTTGTATTTTCCCGTAGCCACATCGTCGCCTATAGCCGAGAATGCACCAACCAGCATGTCTGCCGCCAACTCTTGCACCCAAAGTTCGTTTTCAAAAAGGAGGAAACGAGTCTTGTATAAGACTTGATGCGAGAGTTCATGAACAAGTGATAGGCGTAATGTGTCGAGGTTGTTAATACCGGCTTTCTCCATCATCTGCCTACTATAAAACAACTCACACTCTGAAGCATTATCACTGGTTATCACCTCAGCAATAGTTGAGCATTTGTCGCTTATAGCAGGTGCTGGCAGTCCAAAAAAAGTTGCCACTTCCCTTATAATGGCGATAACGTCATCATCACTGATGTTATCCTTGTCCTTGAAGAAAACATCAAATATGTTAGCATCGTGACGCCGCAAATAGGCGAGCCACTTTTCCGTATCTTTATAACGGTTATTAGACTGAACATATAAATCTTCCATATCAACAAGGATAGGACAATCTTATCACTTCTTGCATGTTATGTCCGATATTCATGCTTATGCCTTTGGTGACCGCAACGTGTACACAAGTCGGACGGAGCATCGCCACCTACATATTGCGGACAACTACACAAGTTACATTTCCACGCCCCAGTAAAGGACACATCCTTATACTTTTTATCTCCACTAAGGAAATCTTCTATCGTTGGCCTTTTTAACCCTGACATATTGTCTTTACTTTGTTTCCCCATTTAATACTTCCCCTTTTTTCTTTTGTTTTCCAAATGTTTGTTCCAAGCATCATTACAAGTCCTACATAACCATTTCCAGCCAATTATAGCGCAACCTGCAACAACAGCATCATCAAGTCCTATCATATTCAATTCTCTTTTTATGAATATAAATTCTCTTTGAATAGAGGGATAGCATTTCAAGTTAATGCTATCCCTAAAAGATTATTTCGGAAATTTCATACTTATCTTTTTGTTAACCATTCTCTTAATAAGCATTGCATTTCTTTCCGGATCTTTCAGTAACATGCCATAAGCTAATATTATAGCTGGATCTTTCATTTTCAATTCTTTTCTCAGGAATTGCACATCTATTCCCTGAATTGCCTCAAATTTTTTTATTTTCTTGGTTTCAAGCCAATACTGAAACATTTCACCAGCTTTGCCATCTAATTGACATAAGCGGTCAATAGTTCCATCAATGCCATTCTCTACTATGTAGCCTTCTTCTATAAGACGCTCTCTAATATACTCTTTATCCATAATTTTATGCATTTTGGTTAATTATTGAATTCGAAACATTTTTAACAACACTTTCACCCGCAAAACGAGCATCAATTTCTAAGGGGTTGTATGTATATCCCCAAGGATCATAGGCAGATGGGCTATTGTAATTATAAATTGACTGTGCAACAGACCACTCTTTAACTACGTCTTCTGGCACATTGTGAAATCCCTTTATTGCTTCTGATTGATATTGGTGACGAAGTTCATGTGTTATGGTATTCATTATCTCGAATGGAGACTCCTGGCCAGACACGAGCGATTCGTCAAGATGTATAGTCCCATCTCCATTGTTATATCCAAGCACACCTCCGTCCAAGTGTTCAATATACACTCCCTTGAAATATTCCAATTGAAATGCTTTTGCAACTTCATTGGCATAAGAGTAAGCCAACGCTTTTCTTTGCCCAACACTCATATTGGGCCATTCTTTTATGACACTAGGTGTAAAAATCTCTTTAGCTGCTTCAGAACATTCTGATATGCCAAACTCTCTTGGTTCAAATTCGCTGACTACACCTCTAATTTCATGTGACACTTGAGATGGCAACTCTATCGTACGGCTTTCCTTTGCATCGCCAAGGAACTCCTTGACATCAGAATACACCCCTTTGCAAAAGTCTGAGATGGAGTTAATGACATCACTTGTAACGGTAGAAATTGCCTCACCAACTTTTTCTTCACACTTACTAATGATTTCCTTTACAATTGGCTGATTAGCGATAATCTCAGAACATTTCACCAAAGCACCAGAATTAAATGACAACATTTCTGGATTCTCTAATGCTTGCTGGATTCCTGTAAATTCTACATTTGACATAATCTTAACTATTTAATTAATATTCCTTTTTCAACAATATTGCCATTATATTCCCAGTATGGCATAGAAACCTTCCCTATTTCCCCATCCGCAAGTTCATCCATAACTGCATACTTGTCTCTAATAGAATCGTTTATGACCACGTCTTCTATTCCCCCTTGGTTCACACCTATAGACTTAAACATTTCAAGTAACTCAGAAGCTTTTGATACATAAATATCCGCTCCCCATTCTGCATTATTAGCAATAAAATTATTCCACCAATCTTTAATTAATAAAGAATCGGAATGTTTAATTGTAAGTGTAAGGTTCTCAAATACATTTTCAGCCATATCTGTTTGGCCAGAGGCGACATTCAATAATGCTCCAAAACTGTCGTAGAATTTTTTTACAATTCTATTCAATTCCCTTTTAACATCTTCTGTTGAAGGATAGTCGTGTTCTTCTTCTCCTGAAGTATCGTGACTATGTTTGGAACTTTTATACAAAAGAGCACCAACAATGGCTATGACGGCCACTACGCCTACGATAATAATTACTTTTTCTGATTTCATAATCTAACTACTTAATTTCTTTTACTTTTACCCAAGATGCCGCATCATCAAGATCACTAGACACAATCACATTACGGCTTTCTAACGTTGGAATTATACCTTCTTGATCTTTTCTCAACGCTAACGCTTGAGCCATAACGGCACAATCATCAATAGATGTCATTCTATGGCAAATTTTAAAATTAGTGTTTTTAATAACGTCAGGTATAAGTTTTGTAGGAACCTGATCAATAATTAAGAATCCTTCTCCTAAACTTCTGATTTCTGCTAACATATTTGAAAACAGATCCGCTACCACTTTCTGAGGATTACCCATGCCCTCTAATGTTGTAACTGGCTTGGCTAGGACATTGTGAGCTTCCTCTATTACAGTCAGGTGCTGTAACTTATTTGCTTGCGCTTTTTCCCTATAATCATCTGAATAAGTATATGCTGATATCCTATATTCATAAAGAGACAACAGAAGCAAGGACATTATTAATGCCTTGTCCTTTACATTAGGTAATTTGCTTAAATTAATCACGCAGTTGTGGTTGAAAAGCGTATCATAAGGTGTTGATTTTAATTGGTTAAGTATTTTCCCGCGTTTTCCGCGTGTTAAATATTTAAACCGTGTATCCAATGCTGCAGTTATACTATCTGTAACTCTCTGCTCATAACCTCGATTTTTCAATATCTCTTTTGCTATAGTCAACGCCCCTTCCAAAAGCGGATATTGTGTCAACTGGCCTTGACTTTCATCCTCAAAATCACTTATTTCTTTACTAAGATAAGAATAAAGAGTTTCATCCATAATTACTGGTAGAATGTCACTGTTTGGCAACGAGGCATTTATAAGAGCCGTAACCTGTTCGCAACGAGTTTGCATATCTATCGGAGAGTCTTCGAATGCCGCAGGTTGAAATGGATTTAACAATAAATTCGATAGAAGAACTCCTTCTAATGATGCGACACCCGGTTCGAATATCTTAATCTGTTGCTCTTTGGGCAAAAAATTATTTTGATTAATAGCCCATCTTACCCATTCATCCTTAGCAGGTTCTATAATTAGTACGGGTATGCCATGCTTTAATACACCATCAATAATTCCTTTACACGTCCTTGTTTTGCCACTTCCAGTAGAGCCACAGACCAACGCATGGCGAACCAATGCGTTGATATTTATTCTATAACTTTTATTCTGTTCTATTCCAGTATCAACCACATTTCCTAATGCAATAGATTCTTTATCGCCATCAACTCCGGGATTGTTTGCAAATCTAGCAGCGTTTTTAACAAAGCGAAGCCCAGGGACATCTTTGCGTGGCAAAGAAGTGAACAAAGATAATTCGTCAGTATTAACAGGTGTACTTAAATATTGGTAAGGACGGCCCAATATATGCCATTCTTCTATATCACTATTATCAACTCTAGGGTCGATTAAGGGAATTAAATTGAAATTCTTTATACATCTCAAAGCATTACTATCATCAATACGGTGAATTCGAATAGGCTCAATATGTGTTTTATCACCAGAATATACAGAGCGTAATATGCCTGTCAAAATATTGATATCAGTCTCCATATCACTTAAAACATATACACCTGTGTTCCAAAATCCCATACTTCTCCCCGTACGTAATCTATCACAATGCATATCGGTCAAGTGTTCGGTATACTGAGCAAACTTGTTTAAATAGTCTTTAGCTAAGGACTCGTTGTAATTAACACCATGAGAACTACTATAAGCCCGGCTAAAGCTCCCAAAGAATGAAGTTTGTTGCCCCATTAACTTCAATAATTGTCCGCCACCCATTTCCAAGAAACCAACTGGGTCCATCGTCAACAAAGTCCTCGCAATGGTTCCCAACGCATTACCCTGACCTCGACTCATGCCAATTCCTACACTAGTTGATTGACCTTCATTATAGTTCACTCCTTGAGTTTGTGTAACATGCTGGGTTACCTCTGTGTGTATTTCACTTCCAATGTTTTGGAATCTTGAAATCAAATCGGTTATTTCATTGTCTGATAAAGGTTCTGCTATGACAAGCATAGAATAATTCGAGTCAAACCCTTCTGTATCCTGTATTCCAAAAGCCAGTTTGTCCAATGTTTGCAAGACGCCAAACTGGGTATCCTTTCTAAAAGAAGGTATACCAGTCACTGCACCTGCAAACTCACTCATCTCTATTTGATTAAAAATACTATCTCTTTCCTGCTTTTCATCTTTGCCTTTGGGGTCAAGATATTTCAAGTCAACCCCTGGCATGGAACTATAAAAAGAACTGATACAGTTCTCTGCACTTTGTTTTGCAGAATGACTTTGAATCCCTATATATAATCGGGTTTCTCCATTTTGCCTTTTTATTAAGAAAAGAACTTTTTCGCCCCAAGAATGTAATGAGGATAGAACTGCTTGCCAGCGAGACAACAAATCGTAATCATCAATCCTTGCAGGAGAAACAGGAAGACGATTTATCCGAATCCATGATATTTGCGTATTAGGAATAATGGGAACATTAACAAAATGCTTCCGTAAAGACACATCATCCAGGTATGACCTATCTAACATGTAATCCATTATTGGATTTGCCAACTCGGTAGGTACTTCGAATATTGGTGCCAAACCTTTCTTTAACCTAGCCAAATTGGCATCAATATTATCCTTGTCGAATTTACCTAATAATCGTTTGATAACAGTATTCATGACTTTTTCAATTTTAAGGGTTCGTTCGCAATTATTTTATCCATTTTCGCTACAAAATCAGCCAACAATTTTCCTAAATTGCTGTTTTTTTTGAATTCCCAAGCCTTAGAAATCTTGTCTGTTTTCCCATCCTTGTTTACAATGTGATACTGTATCACTTTTCCGCAATAGTCTAATTGATTATTAGAATCAATAGACACTTGTATTTGGCATTTGTATTCCCACCAATCAACAATTAGCAACAAGCCTAGCGTAATAGTTGTAACAAAAATTTTTAGCAATAACGGATCTTTTTCCAATTTAACCTTTGTACAATCTGTTTTTGCATTTGCTAAAGTTTCGCCAGAATACGCATATATATATATATCTGGATCTGTATTGACTAAACGATGTTTCTTTTTCATTGAAAATTTAAATTCCTTACAGAGAGGAATGACATCTCCTATCTCAACAACCTGATACTTGGGGCTTTCTGCGTCATTTACAGAAAACTTCACCCATACATTGTTGCATGACAAAGTTGTAACATCTATTAAAGAATCTTGCAAACAAAGTCCGTTGGCAACTGTTTCTTGCGGATTGGCTTCCCTAATGATTCTTAATTTGGGATTTTCCTTTATTTTTTTAAAATTCAGTGCAGGTATTATTTCTCCTTTTTCATTTTTATAATCTTTTCCGATATAGCCATTCACTCCAATTCCTAAAAAAAGATCTTCCACGCAATACCATAAAGAATGACCTCCTGTCAATAAGATTAAATCAATATCTTCTGCCCCAACATTACATTTCTCCTTATACTTCATGACAGCACCACGTATAATACTATAAAGTGCCTCCCAGTGTGAAGACGTCAACGTCTCAAAAGAATTGCGATTTATTTTATAAGCCTTTATTTTTTCTTTAATAGTGATATTACCACCATCTTTCCCAATAATATAATTAGGCGCAGAAAGAACATCTTCATCTTTTAAAGAATCAGACACAAGGTCCTCTTTCCACTTCTTGGCTGCAAATGCAGGAAACAATTGGGAATCCAAAGACAAACCGCATTTATCCAACACATCTTTTGCTAGCAAGTCATCGATTTCTCTTCCCCCACAAGTATTAGGGTTGCTTATATTGGGATAGGAAAGAGTTTTGTCACATTTGACATGACCGCCTTCGTTGATAGTCAATTGGAAAATGGTTACATCACTTGTACCCGCTCCCAAATCTGCCATTAGTACATTTAAGACTTTATTAGTCGCAATTATCTTTTTTTGTAATAATTCCTTTCTGTGTTTTTTTATTGAGAAAATAGATGCCGCAATTGGTTCGCTAATATCTTTTACATTGTCCCCAAATCCCACTTTTTTAACAGTCTCTTTCATATATGTTCGCAGAGATTCAGGCCATTTTGCAGGGCAACTTATAAGCACCTGTGTTTCATCATGTTCTGGAAAAGAGTATTCACAATTCGAATACAATTCATATATATAGTTTAAGAAGTCATAAATATGGGCCTTTGCTTTGTCTCTTACTTTTTCATCTGGATCCAGCAAATCCATCTTAAAATTTCTAATGGGGATGCCTTCTGAACCGTTTGAAATTGCTTTCTCTGCCCTTTCACCATAAAGATTTTTCCCATTACTCCTTTGAAAAATTATGGTAGGAATAACAGAATTCCCTTTATCATCTTTTACAAAATCAATAGTATCACTACCGTCAACAAGTACACGAACAACGGTTGTACTTGTCCCAAAATCAATGCCCACTTTCAATATTTTTTTCATATTCAAATATTTTTTTGTAATCTTTATTTCTAATGTCTGGACAACTACGCCCTTTATCTCACTCTACTACCTACTTTATTCAAAAATAGCGCAGACCGCCACCATAATCCTGCCAGGCTTACCACAGCCTCCAATCATCTA
>AUXO018473982.1_pt1 | contig 11428 bp, 11 predicted proteins | sample 768731 | NCBI WGS metagenome assembly AUXO01 (sample SAMN02715735, study PRJNA202380) | gut metagenome | biome: sheep rumen | host: Ovis aries | place: New Zealand: Palmerston North | reverse complement strand
CCATTACCCGCAGGCTTTAACTCCCAATCGGTTTTCTGGTCTCCAAAGACTGCCGCCGCCCAAAATGGAAGAACGGAAATTATATGATAGCAAAACAGCCATATTTCGGTATAATACAAATAATAAAGGCTATGTTCTCCGTAATAGTGTGTACAGAGAGCATAGCCCCTTTTTTCCTTTCAGATGATATTCAGTTTTCTTCGTATGCAAGGTTGACTATAATTTTGCCTTGTTTCTCGGCATACCGTATTGTCTTGTAAGCCCCGCCGCTTTTATGCTGTATACAGCAAATAATAAGGTCTGATCGGTCTATCATACTTCGATTGCGGATTTAGATAGCCAACTTCGGGGGTGCTTTGGCAGCTTCGGAGCATATGTTTTATTGTAATACAAACAAAAGGCATTCTGTAGATGCCTACAAAATGCCTTTTGCATAATTGTTTCTATTTTTAATTAAGATACAGCTTTCATTCACAATGTGGGAATTATCGTGGGAATCAATATTATTGTAATTATTGGTATTATAAAAAATGCTGTATTTATAATATACGCAGTTGCTTGACTTTTACATAGCAATGATATACCCGATATTGCTATTGAACAGATTAGTGATGCAAATACGTGGATTGCAATGAAACAACCAATAGAACTACCTACTGAAATTGAAATACTAATATCTGAAAATGGTTGGATACTTTGAAGTGGTGCAGATATTCCTTGTATTCCATATTTATTTAGTATATTTACTACATAAGGGATGAAAAATAGCAGAGCAGCTCCAATACCACATAAAGCACTATACGAAAACAAATCGATATAATATCCTTTTTTGCCACATTTTGTGGAATATAGTATCTTAATCATATCTGTTTTATTATCAGCTGCTGCAATTGGAGAAAGAATCATTACCAAAAAACTCATTATGAATAACAGCAAAAAAATTTTTTCATTATTATTCGCATAATTAAAAAGTCTTTCATAGCCAGTGTCGTAAAATATTTCTCCATTATAATCATTAGCTTGAATTGATTTTACACGCAGTTTAAGCCGATCGAAAGCCGCTCTGTCTTTTAATTTTTTACTAAGCAAGTCTACCTTATATACATTACCACTTTCAGATGACAGGATTGTTGAAATCTCTTTTTCAACATCTGCATATTGTTGATCCTTCTCAATTATGAAATTTAGAGTTTCGTCTGTTACTATTCCACTTAATTCAGTCGTAAAACTTTCATAATAAATATCATCATTGTTGTATTGCCTTGAAAATGAAGCTGAAAATATAGATGACACAAATATTAACATAAATACAAGAACAATTCCTTTATTTATTATAAGCGAACGATAGCATATATAAAAAAATCTGCTATGTTGTTTATATTTTTTTCGTTGATAATTAATTAAGTACACTGCCCTATATTGAATATTTCTATTCTTTTCAATTGCGAATAAACAAAATACAACAATTAGTACTATAACTGCTGTAATTAAAATCATTGCAGACACTTTAAAAGATAAGGGATATCCAAAGAAATTAACATTCTGATATGTATTAAAGATTTCGGCTGTTTGTGTGAGTTTTATTGGATTCCAGTAATGAAATAGCTGAAAAACTGAATTTTGATTTATATACTTATAGCATAAAAATGAAATTAAACAAAATGCTGACGAAACTCCATATATTATAAGATTATTTTTTGAAATAATACAAATCATACTGAATATCATTGCAAAAAGCAGATAAGCAGCTATTTTTGCAATAAAAAAAAGCAATAAAAATTCTCCAACTGTAAGTGGCAAGTTGCAATGATAAAAACCAAATACCGACTGAATTGGTCGATTTAAGTCTCCTATTCCATATAATAATCCTCCAATAACAAGGTTTTCAGCAAACAGTAATATAGCAATAATCATAGTAATTATTGAAACGGCAAAAAGTTTGCTAATAATCAAATTGGTTTTTCCTTTTGGCATAGATAGTAGCAATGTCATAACACCGTGTTCTCGATCTTTAAGAATTATTCCACATACAGCCATAAATACTAAAAATATCCCTAACAAATCAGTAATTGGACTTGTAAATGTATTTTCCAGACCAAATGAAGTATCGAGTGGTAATGGTTCACACGATAAATATTTATAAGCTGATGGTGTTTTTATAATATTACGATATGAAAAAGTGTCGTTATTTCCCCATATTGTAACAGAAGACATACTATCAGTCTGTTTAAGTATACTGTTCAAGTATTCAGGATAGTTTTCACATTCTTTTGATAATATATTCATATCATAAACAAGCATCATCGGAAACTCTATGTATTCACCATTATTTTGCCGTTCTAACAGTTCACTTGTGTAATCCTGTATTTCATCTAAAGACATCCCTTTAGTTTTAGAAAAAAAAGCACGATAGGATTTAGGGGTGTAATATCTGTCATTAATGCGGTCAATTTGTACATAGCCGTTAACAGCAAAAAAACAAACCATAATTATCCAAAAGATCTTAAAGGACATTATTTTTCTGCATTCAAAAGAGACTAATTTCATTTCTTGCCTCCGTAATACTGCATATAAAGACTTTCGAGAGTCGGTTCTGAATTGTTAACTTGTTTAATCAATTCAGTTACCGTTCCATGTGCAAGTATTTGCCCTGAATTCATCATTATGATTTCTTTTGCTATTGTTTCTATATCAGAGACTATATGTGTCGAAATAATAATAATCTTATTCTCAGAAAGTTTTTCTGTTAGTTTTCGTATAATAACACGCTGTTTCGGATCAAGCCCAGCTGTGGGTTCGTCTAATATCAATAAATCAGGATCGCCAAGAATTGCACTTGCTATTAACAGTCGTTGTTTCATTCCACCTGAGAATCCGCCTATTTTCTTGTTTTCACAATCGAATAATTCTACTTGCTCTAATACTTTTTTTATTTCAACCAGTGCAATTTTTGGGGACATACCCTTTAGTGCAGAAATATACTCAAGAAAGAGGTGAGCTGTCATACCACTATACAGTTCCTGTTGCTGCGGCATAAATCCAAGGTGTTCTCGATAGATTTTACCAAGTTTATGAATTGATTCACCGTTCCATTTGACACAGCCACCGTTTTTATCAGCATTCATTATTCCCGCAATCAGATTCATTAGGGTTGATTTCCCTGCACCATTCGGACCGAGTAAGCCGTAAACGCCGTTTGTAAATGTAAAAGAAAAGTTCTTTAAAGCTTGTTTTTTCCCATAATGCTTATTTAGACTGATCAGTTCAAGTTTGTTCATTTTTCTTCTCCTATCAGAGATTCCTCTGATACCTTGTCAAAATTCAATACATTATTCTCATAATAGCGCACGATATACTGGTTATCGACAAAGTCCATAACCATAGCCCTTTTATCAGAATATTTATCAGTTAAATAAAACTTACAACCTGTTTCCAAATCGAATCCTTGATTTATAGAACCTTTCCAAAGCTTGTTGTTTACAAAAGTATAATCATAGGTTCTATTATCATACATATTATCTGCAACCGTCCTATTTCCATTTCCATCTAAAATATAGAATATTTCATTATCTTCATAGATATAGTGGTTTTCTCCAATACACCAAGCATAAGGTAAGTCACTGTCGGTTATTTCGCCTGTCTTTAAATCTATGCATTTATTATCAATTATCCAAGGAATATCTTTCCTCGGATTTCCGTTTTGTACCCAATCAGTATTAAGATAATCTGGAATTATATCTGCATCCTCAACATAATGATAGTATAAATAGAGCTTATCGTTATATATGCCTTCCATTTTTACTTCTGATAATATGGAAGATCCGAATTTCCAGTTATAATTTGCAGTAGGTGCATCATTTATCATACCATAATTGTGCGCGTCACCTGAATTCAGATTCAAAGAGTACAAATATTGTTCTCCGCTTCTGCTGAAACCGCCCCATGTTCCATCAGTCTCATCCTGATATATCTCTTTACTGCCAATAATATACATAGTATCGTCTACAATTGCCAAGTCAATCTGATTGCTCATGAAAACGCCGTCAATCTCCGCAAAAGTTTCGACCATTCCTGTATCAAGTTCTGCTCTCATACATTGTGTTTTCATATCAGCAGTTTGAGATTTTCCATCTTTACTGTCAATAATTTTATAATCTGATGAAAACCAATATACATAGTCATTATAAATGACAGGTACAATAAACGATTTTGCGCATAAGTATGATATACAGGTAGAATCAGAATGTGAACAATTCGGCTTGTTACAAAGTGGAACACTATTCATCGTTTTATAATCAAGAAAACACGCCCTAGTTCCTGATGAATCTGTAACTGTGTAAAGTAATCCATTATCGTATACATTGTATGACATATCGTAATAAGCACTATTTTTAGTCTTGATGTGATAATCCTTTTCTTTTGCTTGACAGGCCGTTAAATTGACAACGGAAGTAATTGAAATTATTACGGCAAAGATTTTATTTTTAATCATAATTAGCTCCTTTTAGATAGAAAAGCAAACATCTACTAATTAATATACTATTCAACAATAAAAAAGTTTTGATTCCAATAGCTTCTTTACATCAAAAATAATCTCATATAATTAAAACTAAAGGGGCAATTTGTTATTACTGCCCCTTTAGTTGCATTATAGATTAAAAAACAATACTTGTCGTATAACCACCAGCGGCATGATATGAGCTTGCACTTGATCCGGAGCCGCTTGCATCGTTATGAACATTTGCATAACCATAACCATAACCGGACTTTGTTGTTCCATGGTAGGTTACAGATACAGCACAATCTACTCCAGAACACGTTGTTGTTCCATACGCATAAGTAGAGTCAGCGTATAAAGTTGCAGTTGCGCCATCCCCGAAGTTTCTTGTAATTGTAGGACTGTAAGCACTGGCGGTAATACCCATTGCGCCTGTTGTGAGTGCAGCTACTGCCATAAATGAAGCAGCAATTTTTTTAATCTTGTTTGACATAATAATGCCCTCCTATAAATTTATTTCCTTAACAATCACACCCGTTGCGGAAAATGTTGAAAACCGCACCTGACCTTCGGTCAGGTGTACTACGTAGTACACCGCTTATAGCAATCATATAACTATATTCAGTGCGAATGTGATTTAAGGTCGCATGATTTTTGACTAATCACATAATATAACCACTTGTGATTAATTTGTGACAGCCATACCTTTTTGAGCAGGAGTTACTTATTCTTCTTGAGTACAGTACTGAGTTCCTTGGGCTCAGTAGGTTGATGATACCCAAGAATAGAAGCTGAATTACAGCCAATCCTTGCAGCCTTCTTGCCGATAGAGGCTACAGCCTTAAGAATAAACATCTTATTCATTCTGCTTTTCTCCTTTCCTCGGATCAGTTACAAACATTGAAAAAGCAACAACATAAAGTGTCGAATCAATTAGAATGCAGTAACTGGAACGAAATTTTATATTCAATACGCATGATACTATAGCCAGCATAAGCACCATTGACGTACCGATAATCCGAAAAGTTTTTTTCTGTCTCATCGTTAAAGGCTTATTTTCATTCTCAACAGGAGCGTAGTAATATGTAATAAGAACTGAAAACAATAAAAAAATGTAATGCAGCTCACTGAAATGCTCAAGTGGCAGAAACTTAAACATAATAAGAACTGATAACGTGACGATTGTAAATATTAGATTGCAGGATAGATATGTTTTAGAGTGAAACCCACCACATATTGTTCTTAATATGGCAAAAATGATAAAATAAGTAATAGAAGCCGAAACGCATTTTAGAATCAGTCCGCTTACAAGAGCTATTAAGCAGGTTAAAAATGACGAAATCAAAACTTCGAATCCGTACTGATACACAGATATCTCGGAAATATCTATTGTTTGGTATCGAATAAGAATACTTACAATATCAGATGAAATATTTTCAATCATCAAATTCTCTCCTTTGCTGACATGAGTATAACATAAGATTTTTCTTACGTCAATAGTTTTGGCACAATCGGTTGTTTTCTGGCACAATTGGTATAGGTTTGGGGCAAAAGCGTATTGAATTTTTTCAAGTGATATGGTATAATATAAGTAATTTGGGGGGATAAATATGCGATTTGCCGTTGTTGATGATATGGAAGAAGTTCTGAAAACTATACATAATCTTATTATACAGTATACAAACGATTATGAAATTAACGTTGACTGCTATGCTTCAGCAGGGGCTTTTTTGGATAACTATTCTACACGAAACTATGATGCGCTATTTTTAGATATTGATATGCCTGATATTTCTGGCTTTAAAATTGCAGAAATATTGCATGAACATGGGTATAATATACCAATAGTGTATATTACAGGAAGAGATGACTTAATAACCAATGCTTTTAGATATAAACCGATTGGATTTGTTAGGAAACAACATCTTGAAACTGAGCTTGAATTTGCAATTGATACCATAAAATCTGAACTAAATATGGCAACAGTCTATATTTCTGTAAAGGAACCGAGGACATTTGGGGGAAAAGACTATTCATTAAATGTTGATGAGATTCTATACTTCAAAACAGCTAAACATTATCTTGAAATCAAGCTTATTAACAATAAGGCAATAACGATTCGTGACAAAATTTCAAATTACTCCGATAATCCTAAATTGAAAAACTTTGTTATGATAGATTCGGGTATACTGATAAATCTTGCTCATATAAAGGTTGTAGATAATGCAGTTGAACTTTCAAATGGAGAAAGAATGCTTATTAGTCGCAGAAGAGTTCAATTTGTTTTACAAGCATACATAAAATATTCAAAGAAGGTGCTTATATGATTTATACAATATCGGAATGTGTTGCAACTATTGCAGATTGTGTCATTCTGTTCCTGTTTCTTATATCGACGCTGTCATTTAAGAGAATATCCCTAATAAAGAAAGTATTATCAACAGCGTTGGCAATCATTCTGTTAGCTTGTTCTATTAGTCTTTTAAATCGCTTCTTTACTTTGGAAGGTGCTTTAATCTCTATTTATTTTTTCATTTTATTTATATACAGTAAAATTGTTTTGAAAGGAAAATGGTGGCATCAATTCTTGCTCGTTTTAGTTGCGTTAGGTGCTATATTTTTAGTAAATGCTTTAATTTCCATTCTTTCATCCATTATACTAAAAGACGAATATACAGACTTGCTTTTAATGAGAAATCCTGTACGAATATTTATTTTGGTTATTTCAAAAATCTCATTATGTTGTATATTGCTTCTGATATCAGCATCAATTAAGCGAAGTAAGTTCTTTTTATATCCAATACAAACGATAATTTCAATAATTCTACTTATATCGACAATAGTAGCCGGAAGTGCTATTGAAAAAGCTTTACTTGATAATATGCTTCCAATGTCATATGCTACGATAATTATGATTTGCTTTGTTGTTATAAATGCTCTTTTATTATATATCATATTCTTGTTCTCCATCAGAAATCATGCAGTAATGAAGCAAGTGTTCTTGGAAACTCAATTAAGGAATAGTGAAATAAAGCTGCAGGAATCTCTGCAATGGAGCAATTCTGTTAGAACTTTACAGCATGATTTGAATAACCATTTGATTACAATTTCAGAATATCTGAAAGAAAATAATGTTTCAAAGGCACTTTCATATATAAAGAAAATCAGCGTTAATAATGCAGTAAATCTGGTATTCACTGATACAAATAGTCCTGCTCTAAATGCCATGATCGACTTAAAAAGAATCGTCTGCAAAGAGAACAACATTGATCTAAAGTGCTATATGCAGACTGATTTACCAGATTTTGATGATGTATCATTCAGCATTGTATTCGGGAATTTATTTGACAATGCTATTGAAGCTGAAATTAGAGAAGAAGTAAAAGAAATTCGTTTATCTGTAGATATGTTCGGTACAAATCTGCACATAGTAATTCAGAACAGAATAAGCAAACAGGTTCTTATCAATGGAAAGTTACCCAAAACATCAAAGCTTGATAAGAAAAGACATGGAATCGGTATGAATAACATCATTGATACTGTAAACAGTCGAAATGGTGCTGTTGAATTCTATGAACAAGATGATTGGTTTATAGCTGATGTTCTGTTACCAATATAATTTATTAAGACTCCTACTACATTTGAATTTATAATAAGAGAGACTTGTTATTTTAGTTTAACTTTGCATAACAAGACATAGTAAGTGTGAGTTGTCGTAATTCGCCCTACCGATTAATGAGCCTCGTCACTGCACTCATCAAGTCCGTGAAGTAGTTGGATGTATACGCACTCTACTTGGTTCGATTCGTCACGGCTTAGGCGTAAATCATCATATTAAGGAAATAGGTTTTAGCCTCTTCATAATCGCTCCAGACAAGACATCTGCCGTACAGTCGATAGTGACTTTGGTATATAGCTAATTACGATATGTTGTGGAACATACCACAACAGGCACAAACCCAAATGGTAAGCATAACCGCAGGCTCTCAGAAACGCTCTGCAAGCGTTTCTGAGAGCTATTTCTTTTAGACGGTTAAGTTTTCCGCTCCGCAGGCTCGGACGGCTGTATGGGGCATTACCGTTCCGCTGACGGCTATTGTCAAGCAGAGGTCGGTCCGGTGATGTGGTGGGCAGCCTCATACTCCCTTACACGGCGATAGAATGTATTTGCAGACAAGCCCATTCTCCGCATAAAGTCCCTGCCTGTAATGCTCTTGGCTTTCCATTCTCCATAAAGCTGACCGAATTTCGCCCAATCAATCGGGATAGGCTTCCGACCCGTGTACTTGCCCTGTGCCTTGGCGATCTCGATGCCCTCACGCTGTCTCTGTTTGATCTGCTCACGCTCCAACTGCGACAGGGCGGCGAACACGGTGAGCATAAACTTTCCGCTTGGGCTGTTGGTATCAATATTTTCCTTGTGACTGACGAGCGTAACGTCCTTGTTGGAGAGTGTGTCGATGATGTTCAGCAAGTCCCGTGTGGAGCGTCCCAGACGGCTGATACTCTCAACGTAAAGCGTATCGCCGTCACGCACATAGTCAAGCATAGCTTTGAGCTGAGGGCGGTCTGCGTTTACTCCCGACAACTTCTCGGAGAAGATACGGTCAACGTGATTGTTGCTCATAATCTCCTGCTGTCGGGCGGTTTCTTGATGTTCGGTAGATACCCGAATGTATCCGATTTTGCTCATGGTTGTTGTTCCTTTCTTTATTCAAGATAATCTTTCTTTTTCTGCTGTGAGCGTTTTCTCTCCTGATACTGCCTGTTACGCTCCTGCTGCTCTTTGGCTTCAAGATACCTCCGCACCTGTCGGGTGTACTGCGATGCCGCCGCCTGCTTTCGGAGGAAGGCATTGTGTTCGGAAACGAGAGCATTATATTTCTCTTTCAACTCTAATGACATTGCCTGCAACTCGCTCCGCTTGGGTGCTTTGCCGTCAATGTAATAAGCCTTGATATGCTCGTTGATGTATCGGTCGGCTTCTTCGTACTTGTCGATTGCGGCGGCATTTTTCTTGCGGAAATGCTTTTGTGTAAGAACAGAACGATCCTGATATTCCTTGTATGTAGCGGAATTATCGGTACGCTGTTTCATCATTTCAAGGAGTTTGTCAATCGCCGTGTATTTCTTTTTCAGATCGGCAAGCTCTGCCGTGTGGTCGTCCTTGTGCTTAATATTCCAGAAAAATCCTCGTAATTCTGAAAGCGATTTGATATCGCCTGCTTCAAGGTCGGCAATGATTTTTTCGGCATCTCCCATACCTCTAATCGCTGCCCAAACATCTTCTTTCTTTTCAGGTGCTTTGACCTCGGCGGGCTTGATAGTGACGGGTTTGTTCGTTGTAGTAACCGATACACCGAATATCCTGTCAAGTTCTTCCTCAGTCGGTGGCTTATACACATAATCGGTTTTGGGTGCGGTCGGCGTTGGTGGTGTCTGATTGGTCGGTGCGGTGACTGGCGGTGCCGCTGTCGGCTCGGTCTTGGTGACGGTAACAGGTGCAGGCTTTTTGGGATTTTTCTTTTCAGACAGCTTTTCCATAATAGCCTGTGCTTTCTGTATCTGCTGTATCGACTCCGCAAGTTTTTCAGCGGTGTATTCATCGCCCAGCGTGTCGGCTCTTGTGAACTTCTGCTGTCCCTCGCCGGATAGCCTGAATTTCAGCTTGACCTTGTTCTGCGGTTTATACACATATTCAATACCGCACTCCGTACATCTCTGCAAAAAATCCTCAAAGCTCTTGCTGTAAAATGCAACCTCTGCAATCTTGGCTCGGAGCTTGTCTTTCCACGATTTACCTTGTATCTGCATATCACGTTCAAAGTGCGATACGCCTTTGCCTTTCGACTCGATAACAGATATGCCGTGTTCCTTACATATCTCGTCCGATATTTTCCGTAACTGCGCCCATGACCTGTCCTTTACTTTGCCCTGATTATGTTCATAAGTAAAGCTAAGTCCGTTATACAAATTGGTGTTATTGAAAATGATGTGGCAATGCAGGTGGTCACGGTCATTGTGAACGGCAAGCACATATTGATAGTTACCCTGTAAAAAACGGTCACACAATTCCTCTCCGATCTGCAAAGCCTGTTCGGGTGTTACCTCGTTCGGAGCAAAGCTCTGAATTATGTGATGGGCAAGGATTTCTGTGCGTCCTGTTCCTCGTTCACGGACGGCTCGGAAGTCGGCGGCAGCACCTCGGCTGTCTGCTCGACAGGCATAAGACTGCACATATAAGCCGTTGACGGTCTTATCGCCTCTGGTGATGTAGTCAAGAGCCGCCCAATCGGTGGCTTTGACTGCGTGGATAGAAGTGTATGCCAAATTTCATTAACCCCTCTCTTTATCTCGGCAATATCCTCGGCATAGATGTGACCTGTGCTGTAAAGTCGGATCAGTATTTGATTGATGTTGCTCCCGATGCGTTTCATAACCCTGTTGACCTCGGTATAGCCGCTGTTGTCGGAAGTGAGATCAACCCTTGTCCGAACGCAGTCACGGATATACTCCGTTTTATTTTTGTACCCGTACTGCTCACACTTGGCTTTAATATCCGCCATTTCGGATTCAGTAAAGCGTACATTGAGCGTGTAAGACTTCTTTTCTTTCTTACGTTTCAGGTACTTGCGTTCATCATCGGTGAGCTGGCTCTCGTCCTTGTCGGCAAGGCTCTTGTCAAGCTCGGACTGCACCTGTTTGTCCAGTGCATAATTGATTGCTCCCTCGTAAGTCATGCCTGTGGTTTCAAGAACCTTCTGCTTGGGCGGTCTGCCACGTTTCTTTTTCTCCGTGTTCATGGTGGTGTCTCCTTTATATTTATTTCGGCGTTAGCCGATTTTCTTGACCGCTGTGCGGTCAATTCGGGGCTTGGGGTGTCCCCAACAAGCATTGGTGGAATTTCGCTCGCTGTGCGGCGCATTCCAC
>AUXO013590264.1_pt1 | contig 11428 bp, 6 predicted proteins | sample 768731 | NCBI WGS metagenome assembly AUXO01 (sample SAMN02715735, study PRJNA202380) | gut metagenome | biome: sheep rumen | host: Ovis aries | place: New Zealand: Palmerston North | reverse complement strand
CGACCTCCAGGTTATGAGCCTGGCGAGCTACCAACTGCTCCACCCCGCGATGTATGTTTTTGCTTACTTGGGGAGGTGTGTCCCCTTGTTTGCGAGTGCAAAGGTATGGCATTTTGGGGAAACTGCCAAGTATTTGTGCAAAAATCTTGCAAAAAACTTGCATTTGCTTTGCAAAACTGCTAACTTTGTGGACTGTTACATATTATATAATAATACGGGTGCGCATATGGCTTCGGAAAAGACGAGACAGAGACTGATTGACGTGGCTCGACAGCTGTTTGCCAAGAACGGCCTGGAGGAGACGACGATGAATGACATTGCCGTTGCTTCGGGGAAGGGTCGCAGGACGCTGTATACTTACTTCAAGTGCAAGGAGGAAATATATGGTGCCGTGGTAGAGGACGAGCTGGAGCGCATGAGTGAGCAGATGACGAGGGTGGCAAGCCAGAACATGGATCCTGAGGATAAGCTGGTGGCGCTGATATACTCGCACCTGAATGCCATAAAGGAGGTAGTGCAGCGTAACGGCAACATGCGGGCGGAGTTTTTCCGTGACATTTGGCGCGTGAGCCTGATACGCAAGAAATTTGACCGTAACGAGAAGGTCTTGCTGACCCAGGTGATTACGGAGGGTGTGGAGAATGGCCACTTTGAGACGGATGACATTCAACTGATAGTGGACATAATACGATATGCTGTGAAGGGTATGGAGGTTCCGTACATCTACGGCCGTCTGGCTGACGGGATGCCGAAGGGTATGAGTCGTGCCGTGGTCCAGAAGATCATCCACAGGACACTGTCGAAGAAATAGCCCGGCGCGACGTGTCGCACCGTGTCCCGTAACGGACTGGGAGTGGGGAAATCGGAATTGAATTGTATGAAACTAAATGAAGAATATATGAAACTACTGGAAGGAAAGACGGCACTGATTACGGGTGCTGCCCGTGGAATAGGAAAGGGCATTGCGCTGAAGTTTGCTGCAGAGGGTGCCGACATTGCGTTTACTGACCTGGTACTGAACGATGACATGGCGGCGGCTCTCGAGGCTACACGCCTGGAGATAGAGGCCGTGGGTGTCAAGTGTAAGGCGTATGCCGGGAATGCTGCCGACTTTGCCGAGACGGAGGAGGTGGTGAAGAGGGTCAAGGAGGACTTCGGCTCGATTGACATCCTGGTGAACAATGCCGGCATCACCAAGGACGGCCTGATGCTGCGCATGAGTGAACAGCAGTGGGATGCCGTGATTAACGTGAACCTGAAGAGTGCCTTCAACTTCATACATGCGTGTGTTCCGGTGATGATGCGCCAGAGAGGCGGAAGTATAATCAACATGGCCAGCGTAGTGGGCGTCCATGGTAATGCCGGACAGGCCAACTATGCTGCTTCGAAGGCTGGCATGATTGCCCTGGCCAAGAGTATTGCCCAGGAGATGGGGCCGAAGGGCATACGTGCGAATGCCATTGCCCCTGGCTTTATAGAGACGGCTATGACGGCTGCATTGCCTGAGGAGGTACGGGAGGAATGGAAGAAGCATATCCCCCTGCGCCGTGGCGGCATGGTCGAGGACATTGCCAACGTCGCGACTTTCCTGGCAAGCGACATGTCGAGCTACGTGAGCGGACAGGTCATCCAGGTCGACGGTGGTATGAACATGTAGACGAAGGCCGGCTGATAGTGGAAGTCCTGTACGAAGATAATCACATCATCGTCGTCAACAAGGCCGTTGGCGAGATTGTCCAGGGTGACAATACGGGTGACGTGCCTCTGTGCGAAACGGTCAGGGAATGGATAAGATGCAAGTACCAGAAACCGGGTAACGTGTATCTGGGTGTGGTGCATCGTCTGGACCGTCCCGTGAGTGGTGTGGTGCTTTTTGCGAAGACGAGCAAGGCGCTGCCGCGTCTGAACAGGATGTTTGCCGCACAGGTTACGGCCGACGGTGTGAACGAAAAACCGGTTCGCAAGACATATTGGGCCGTGACGGCTGACAGGCCTGAGCAGAGCGAGGGCAGGCTGACGCACTGGCTGACACGAAACGAGAAGTCGAACACGGCGCGTGCATATGACCATGAAGTGCCGGGGAGCAAGATGGCGGTACTGGACTATAGGGTAATCGGCAGATGCGAGCGGTACTTCCTGATGGAGATTAACCTGCTGACGGGCCGTCACCACCAGATTCGCTGCCAGCTGGCAAAAATAGGCTGCCCTATAAAGGGGGACCTGAAATACGGCGCAAGGCGAAGTAATCCTGACGGCGGGATATGCCTGCATGCTCGCGAACTGGTCCTGGTGCATCCTGTATCGCACAAGGAGATAAGGGTCGTGGCTGACGTGCCTGAGGGCTCGATGTTTACTAAATTTGACATGACGAGAATAATATAAAGTCTTGGATATCAAAAGGAAGATAATGAAATGGACGGGCATTGCCGCCCTGACGACAGTGCTGCTGCCAATAGTCTTGGCTGCCGTGCTGTATATTCCTTTTGTACAGGACTGGGCTGCGCAACTGGCTGCCGAGAAGGTGAGCGAGGAGACGGGACTGAGGGTGACGATTGACCGTCTGCGCATACGCTTCCCACTGGATATAGAACTGAACAACCTCACTGCCACGGAGGACTGTGATACTGTATTGCATACGGACACGGTTGTCGTGGACCTGGATCTTTCACGTATTTTCGGCCTGCACATCGGGGTCGAGTCGGTTGACATCTGCCGGGGTGTGGTAAACTCGCGCGACTGGATTGCACAGCTGCGTCTGAAAGGCAGCCTGGGTGTGTTGCACCTGGATGCCGACGACATTGACATCAACGGCAGGCGTGCTTCTGTATCCAGTGCGTTGCTGGACAGGTGCGACGTGGCGATCTGCATGCGTGACACGACGATAGCGGACACAACGGAGAGCAAGCCCGTGCAGTGGAACATTGACGTGAATGACGTGATGATACGCCACAGCCGCGTGGAGTTCCACAGCGTAAAGGATTCGCTGGTCGTGGACGGTGCCATACGACGGGCATTGCTGTCGAAGGGTGACGTGGGGCTGGAGCATGGCGTATATCGTGTGCGCAGGCTGGACTTTGAGACGGACTCGCTGCTGCTGACGATGAAGCAGCAAGCTGGTGCAATGTCTGTGAAGCTGCCATATACGGCTTTGCTGCTGAATAGTCTGGACATAGATGGTACGAAGGTGAAACTGGAACACCTGGGCATAAAGACCGGCGGTAACATAGAGTTGTCTGTCCCGGATGCAGGCGGTGCGGCAAAAGGAATGCGTGTCCCTGTGATGAGGCTGGCCTTGGACGACCTGGAGGTCGACACGCTGTGTGCAGGGTTCCGCCACATTGACTTGCAGACGCACTCTGATCCTGACGACGGCAGCAGGGAATTCAGCCGTGTGCGGGGTGCCTTGTATATGGACTTCAACGCATTCACGCCCGGACAGCGCGGACGTGTGACGGCTGACTTGCTGGCGATGCTCCAAAGGAATGACCTGATGAACATTGCCGGCGACTGGATGCCTGACATGGCAAGGCGTATATACCCTGACAAGGCATTGAATGCCCGTATCCTGGCTGACGGCAATATCGATGCCATGCTCATAGACACGTTGCGCGTGTGGATGACGGGTGTGGCGGACATAAAGGCTCGGGGCTCCGTGGCGAATATTTCCAGACCTGACGACATTGCAGCCCGGATAAGGATGAGGGCCGACGTGGGCAACGTGGACTTTGTGAGAAGCGCCATGGGGCTGAGCGGATTCCGAATCCCGTCTATGACCGTGACTGCTGATGCGGTAGCAGAGGGACATGACTACCGTGCGGATGCCTTGGTACGGGAAGGCAGCGGACTGGCCAGGGTAAGGGCGTCGGTGAACACCGATGCCATGTCCTATACGGCCAATATGGACGTACGCAATATGAACGTACATGATTTCCTGCCTGACCAAGAGCTGTATGGCGTTACTGCCAGTGCGGATGTTACCGGACGTGGGACGGACATCATGTCTGTCTCTACCCGACTGGATGCCGGGGCTTATGTGCAGAATATACGCTACGGGAAATCTGACTTCACGGACATCAACATGAAGGCAAGGCTTAGCAACGGCAACGGGATGCTGGACCTGAGCTGTGACAACGAGTATCTGCAGGCGAGTGCCTGTGCCGATGCCAAGGTGAGCGGCGGCATTCGCGACGTGGACTTCTCGCTTGACCTGTCGCACATCGACCTGTACAGGATGAATGTGACGGAAAAGCCGTTTGCAGCCTCGATGAACCTGAGTGTCACTGGCAACACGAACCTGAAAGACAGGCATTCGTTTGACGGCAGGATTCGGGCCATAGAACTGGTAACGGAGGACAGTATTTTCCATCCTATGGACCTGAGCCTTGGACTGACCATGGATCCGGACACTGTGTTTGCGTATGCGGATGCAGGCGACCTGGAACTGAAGCTGAACTCGCATCACGGATGGGATGCCTTGATGAGGAAGGTGGAGGTCCTGACTGACGAACTGCAGAAGGAGCTGAAGGCTTTCAGGCTGGACCAGGCTATGCTGAAGACTTTGCTGCCAAGTGTAGAGTTGCATCTGTATTCGGCACGCACGAATCCCCTGGGTAACCTGTTGCGCAGCTTCGGCTACGATTTTGAGGAGCTTGCCCTGGACGTGACGACAGACGCCGAGAACGGCCTGAACGGAAACGGGCACATGTTCAAACTGAATACGGGAGCGGTGTGCCTGGACACCATACAGATGGACATCAGGCATCCATACGACGGTATCGTGTCGCTGTTGCGCATAAAGAACGGGCCGCGCAACAAGGTAGTTGACTTCGAGACCACGCTACGGACAAGGCTTACGCACAACGGCCTGGAGTCTGCCCTGCAGTTTATAGACGCCAAGGGGGTAAAGGGTGTTGACCTGGGGCTTACGGCCGAGACTTCGGACAGCATGCTGCTCGTGCGCATGACTCCGTTGAACCCTATCCTGGCATACAGGAACTTCAAGGTAAATGCCGACAACTACATTTCCCTGCACAAGAAGAACCATGTAAACGCCGACATGCATCTCGTGGCCGACGACGGCACGGCGGTAAAACTGTACAGCACTCCGAACGACGATGCCGAGCAAGACATTACGGCTTCGATATATAACCTGAACCTGGGTGAGTTGTCCAGCGTCCTGCCGTTCATGCCTGTAATTACGGGATACCTGAACGGTGACGCACACCTCGTGAAGACTGATGCCGAAACGACTGTTTCGCTGGACATGGGGGTCAGGAACATGACATACGAAGGAACGGCCATGGGTGATATAGGACTGGACGTGGCCTACTTCCCCAACGAGGACGGCTCGCACTATGTGGACGGAATACTGAAGCATAACGGCCGTGAAGTGTCTTTCCTGAACGGCAGATACTGGCAGGAGGATGAGCAGGGTATGATACGGGCTGATGCACGAATGGAGCGTCTGCCCCTGAACATTGCCAATGCCTTTATTCCCAACAAGCTGGCCCGGCTGGAGGGATATGCGCATGGTGAACTGGACGTAAATGGGCCTGTGAGCGCGCCGCTGCTGTCTGGCATACTGAGGACAGACAGCATGCATATCTGCTCGGATCCGTACAGCATAGACCTCAGGTTCCCTGACGACAGCATCGTGATTCGTCGCAGCTATCTGGACCTGAGCCGTATAGAGGCTTATGCCAATGGCGACAACCCGTTGTCCCTGGATGGTTTCGTCGACTTCCAGGATACGGAGAGGATAAGGCTGAACATAGACGTGGATGCAAAGGACTTCAACATTATCAACGCCAAGAGGAACAACAATGCCCAGGCTTACGGCAAGGTCTACGTGGATCTGAACGGGCATGTCGCGGGCACGTTGCAGAACCTGAACGTAAACGGGAGGTTGCACGTAAACGGGAAGACCGATGTCACATACGTCCTGAAGGACTCGCCGCTGAGCGTGGATGACAGGTTGGGTGAGCTGGTGACGTTCTGTGACTTTGCCGATACAACGGCCGTAGAGGAGAAACCTGCCAACGAGCAGAACATAAAGATGAACCTGAAAATCGACATTGACGAGGCGACATCCGTACACTGTATGCTGAACGAGAGCGGGGCAGACAAGATAGATATAGAGGGCGGCGGTTCGCTTGCAGTGTCGTATGACCGTCTGAACGGCATACGGGCGTATGGCAGGTACACCATTATAGACGGACGCATGGACTACAGCCTGGTAGTTGCGTCGCTCAAGGACTTCAAGATTCACTCAGGCAGCTATGTCGAGTTTATCGGCGATGTCATGAACCCACGCCTCAGCATACAGGCCAGCGAGAGGAAGAAGGCCACGGTAACACAGAACAACGTTCCTGTCTCTGTGAACTTCGACGTCGGGCTGAACATTACGCAGTCTCTGGAGAACCTGGGGCTTGAGTTCACTCTGGAGGCTCCGGAGAACATGACAGTGCAGAACGAGATATCGTCCATGAGCGCCGAGGAGCGTAACAGGGCGGCTGTCGCATTGCTGGCAACAGGCATGTATATGTCCTCCATGTCACAGTCGACGTCTGGCGGATTCAACACGACCAACACACTCAACTCGTTCCTGCAGGGCCAGATAAGCAAGATTGCCGGCAAGGCTCTCAGCACAATCGACATAGGGTTCGGCATCGACAATACAAAATCTGCCACAGGCGCCTCGCAGACTGACTATAACTTCTCCTTTGCAAAACGGTTCTGGGGCAACCGCGTTAGCGTGATAATCGGAGGCAAGGTCAGCTCGGGAGCAAGTGCGGTAAACAACGGACAGAGCATTATAAACAATGTCTCGGTAGAATATCGTCTGGACAAGAGCGGCACGAGATACGTAAAGGCCTTCTACAACAAGAATCCTGACAACCTGCTTGAGCCGGACATCATGGAAATGGGTGCAAGTATTGTCCTGCGACGCAAGACTGAGAGGCTGGGCGAGCTGTTCATCTTCCGCAGCGGCAAGAAAGACAAGCAGAAGAAACAGCAACAGAAGTAGAATGAGGAACATACCTGATATGACAGATAGCGACAAGGACAAGAGCAAGGGACGTAGGTCAGACTCGCAGGCTTTGCGATACATGCGCCTCGCGTCATATATGACAGCCGTACTGGCGCTGGCCTCCTGCTACCAGACAAAGAACATACCCGATGACGAATATCTGTATGCCGGAATAAAAGAACTGGCATACGGACACAAATGGGGGGAGAAGAAACACAAGAAAGACACTACAGGCGTAATCACTGCCGTAGCCAATGCCTATACTGCAGTACAGGGTGTGCTCACAGGCAACTCCGCTGCGCTGGAGAGCATCAACCGCCACGAACTGACAAAACAGGAGAAGGACAGCATAAAGGCCTTGGCCAGACAGGATGCCGAGGCATACGCTCTGGCAAAAAGGGAAGTAGAGGGTGTCCTGTCGTATGCCCCGAACGGTTCCCTGATGGGTTCAAGCAGATACAGACATCCGTTCACAGTGGGGTTGTGGATATGGAACCGCTACGTGAACTCGGACAGCCGTTTCGGCCGCTGGATGATGAACAGCTTTGGCTCGAATCCTAAATATATCAGCTCCGTGGCTCCTGCCGTACGCACCCAGGTGGCACGAAACACACTGCGCAACTACGGCTATTTCAGGTCCGACGTCAAATTCCGCATAGACAGCATGCGCAATCCTCGCAAGCAGAAGGTTTCCTATCAGGTACTGCCCGGACAGCTGTTCCGTCTGGACAGTATAGAATATTGCGGCTTTACGGGAGCGGCCGACTCCATCGTCAGGACCAACATGGCCGGACGTCTCCTGCACAAGGGCGATCCGTTCTGCGTCCCTACCCTGTCCGACGAACGCGAGCGCATAACTTCGCTGCTGCGCAACAACGGCTATTACTACTACCACAGCGACTATATCACATACAGGGCGGACACTGTACAGAAACCGCTCAAAGTACAACTTCGGGTCCTCCCGTCTGCATCCATTCCTGATATTGCAGACAGGCCTTATCACATTGGCAAGACACACATCACCGTACTGAAATACAACGACACGGTAATGACGGACTCCTTTGCCCTGCGTAACCTGACAATGCGATGGAGCGGAGGCAAGGTAAGACGCCCGCCACTGAGGCTTGGTGCCCTGCGCCGCTACCTGTACCAGAAGAGAGGCGACCTGTATAGTCAGGAGACGCAGAAACAGATTCAGGACCAGATTGCGGCAATGGGCATATTCTCCAGCCTGCAACTGGACTACAGACCCACGCAAGGCGATACGCTGGACCTGTACATCAACACAATGCTGGACAAGCCATACGACAGCGAGTTCGAAGGCAAGATAACGAACAAGACGAACGGGCTTCTGGGTCCGGGACTGGGCTACTCCATAAACAAGCGCAACGCGTTCCGCGGTGCCGAGACGCTCACATGGGGTATCAACGGCTCATACGAATGGCAGACCGGTGCAAACAACAGAGGCAAGGGGACCGGGCTCAATGCGTGGGAACTGGGCAGCAACATAACTCTCTCGTACCCCAGATTCATGTTCTTCGGCATTGGCAAGAGACTGAACCGGAGGGTCTTGTCGACGACCCTGTTCAAGGCCGACGTCAAATGGCTGAACCGGGCTGGGTACTATAGCCAGATAAGCGTAGGCATGCGTGCAAAATGGACTTTCCAGAAATCGGCCAATGTACTGCACGAGTTTACACCGATACATCTTGAATACAGCCAGCTTCTGAGGACGACGGACGACTTCCTGGCCATCATGGAGAACAACCCTGCCCTGTACACCAGCCTCAAAGACCAGTTCGTCCCCAGCATGGAGTACAAGCTGACATGGACCTCGCCAATGGTAAGACGCAACATAAACAACCTGTCCTTCTTTACCAAGCAGTCATACAAGTTCCAGAAGAATACGATCGAATATACACACAACCTGCGACTGGGACAACGCTCGCGCCTGGTGACGCATGCATACCTGGGATTCGTCTGGGAATACAACGGGAAACAGGCACCGTACCAGGAAATGTTCACCGCAGGCGGCGCCAACAGCATACGCGCATTCGGCGTACGCAGCATAGGACCTGGCAGCTACAATCCATCACAGTCACAGTACTCGTACCTGAATCAGGTCGGCAACATGAAGTTCGAATGCAACCTGGAATACCGGTTCCCGATTATCAGTTCCCTATACGGAGCCGTTTTCGTAGATGCCGGCAACGTGTGGCTCCTGAAGGAAGATGCCGACCGTCCCGGCGGACAGTTCAAATGGAAGAACTTCGGTCGCGAGCTGGCACTCGGTACGGGTGCCGGACTACGCTATGACCTGGAGTTCCTGGTTATACGTTTTGACATAGGCGTAGGCATCCATGCACCTTACGATACCGGCAAGGACGGCTACTACAACATGCCGTCGTTCGGCAAGTCTCTCGGATATCACTTCGCCATCGGCTACCCCTTCTGATTGCCGTGGTACGGTGACATGATATCTCATGGAGCACCAACAAAAAAAAAGAAAGGAGCTGCCTCCCTTCTTTTTTTATTTGCATATCAAGTATCTCTGACGCAATCAGAACATCTGGTCCGGATATTGGCCTGCGGCATGCAGTGCTGCCAGCTTCTCGACCGTACCCGGACGATCCTCGGGGTATGTAACGCCAAACCACTTGGATGTCGTCGGCAGGACCTCACATGTAGCCTTGCCCTGCTTGATGAGAGTGTCTACCATCAGCGGAATGAAGAACTCACTCTTCAGGTTGGTCTGGTTCTTGGGGTCGGACAGGAACTCCTTGAAGAACTCCTCGCTGTACTGGAAGTAATCTGGCGTAAAGCCCCAGAAATTCATAGAACATGGTGTGTCGTCCGGAATGGATACCCACTGGCCATTATCGTCAAGATACTGGACGACGCCGTCATGACGCTCTATCTTCGTACGCTCTACGACATCAGTCAGCATGTGTGTCTTCTCGTCATTGGCACAGATGCCACGGCTCACGGTACCGCTGTCGCTGAGGGTATTGCTTACGCTGAAACCTACCATGGCATAACGTCCCTTGCTTCCCTCCGGCAGCTCGCTGAGGAACTTGCCCATCACCATGAATGCGTCGCGGTCGTAGAAGTCATCGCAGTTGAGCACGGCAAACGGCTCCTTGATGACATCCTTGCCCATCATTACGGCATGATTGGTGCCCCAAGGCTTCTCCCTGCCCTCCGGAACCTTGAATCCCTCCGGAAGGGCATCCAGTGACTGGAAACACAATTCACAGGGAACATGGCCTTCGTACTTGGACAGGATCTGATCACGGAACTGCTGCTCGAAATCGCGACGGATTACCCAGACGATTTTGCCAAAACCTGCCTTGATGGCATCATAAATACTGTAATCCATAATACTCTGCCCCTGAGGACCGAGAGTGTCCAGCTGCTTAAGACCGCCATAACGGCTGCCCATACCTGCAGCAAGTAGGAAAAGTGTAGGTTTCATGTCTTTTAGTTTTTATTAGGTTACATTTACTATTCGCAACCAAAGTTACGAAAATATTTCATAAAATAACCTATATCGCGGCAAAAATGTATTTTCATGCACAGAAGCACTGTGTCACAGGCTTTACGGATGTGTATCCGCGTCCGTACATGCCGCCTATAAGAAAATTACAATTGCCAAAAATATAAGACACAATACGGCCAAGACTGCCACCCATATTAAGTCGTGCAACATGTTCTTGCGCCTGACCATACGTTCGCGCTCCACATAGTCGAATTCTTGAGAAGGGTTTTTGTTTTCCATTTGCTTTCCTCTATTTACAGCCCTTATACGAAGGCGTATTTTCTATCTGCAACAACACTTGTTCTCAGCACTACACGGAACTAAAACACACCTTGTGGACTTCGGCGACTCCGACACCAAAAGATGCCCGTTTACGTCAAAAACGGGGGGGGGAGGACTTGCCTGTGCACACACCTTCCCTGATAGAATCATATCGTGCAGTATAGGAGACTACAATTAGCATAACGAAGTAGATCCTGTTTGCTCTTATCTATTTAATTGGTGTCTTTTTGACACATTTTCGCGTACAAATATACAACAATTTTACATTTCAATACAAAATAGTACATAAAAATATGAGAAGGAGACAAAAAAAATCATTTTGTCACCTTCTCATTTATGTCTATGCTGTTGCTATTCCTACCCTATGCCTCCTTTTTCGCCGCTATGCGCTCAAGAGCCTGCCAGACCTGCATCAGGCCGCGTGGCACGTGGAAACAGCCTTTCCACTTGCCTCCCTTGAGGGTGAGCAGGACCTCGCCGCGGCGGTTCAGGTAGCCGTACCATTCGGGATATTCGGGATCCACGAAATGGCTCCAGACATAATCGTGCACTTTTTCAAACCACTGCAGGCACTGCTC
>AUXO011687711.1_pt1 | contig 11428 bp, 9 predicted proteins | sample 768731 | NCBI WGS metagenome assembly AUXO01 (sample SAMN02715735, study PRJNA202380) | gut metagenome | biome: sheep rumen | host: Ovis aries | place: New Zealand: Palmerston North | reverse complement strand
TATGTTCGGCAAAGTGGGAACAGTTATTCTTGTTTGTGTCGCACTTCTTTTGGGAGCAGATGTTTATGCTCTTGTTCTTATCAATGGTGCAATTGCTTTATTGGCATCAGTACTTAAATATGTTGTATTTAGGAAAGAGACAAAACTAAAGATAAATATCAAATACAGTAGTAGAGATGAGTTAAAGTCGGTTTTTTCTTTCTCCGCATGGGCATTCGGTAATGGGTTAGCCCAACGCATGCGTCTTACACTTATACCAACTCTCCTTGGCATTTTGTCGAATAGTACGGAAATATCTATCTTTTCTTTAGGTATGACCATGGAGGCGATGATTTTTACTATATCAGCAGCAATCAATGGTCTTTTCCTCCCGCGTGTATCGGTTCTTACACACCAAGGAGACATAGGAGCAATCCACCAGCTCATGGTACGTGTCGGGCGTTTGCAGTTATACCTTATTACGTTGATAATTACTGGTTTCGTTATTTTTGGCCACAGTTTTATTAATCTTTGGGTTGGGCCTGATTTTGCAAATACATATTATGTATTGATTTGTCTCGTATTTACGAATGTTATAACGCTAACCCAGAGAATTGCTGATGATTATATATTTGCACTGAATAAAATTAAAGGTAGTTCCAGCAGATTATTCTTGAGTTCTCTTGTCGGTTTGATACTATCTGCCTTTCTTGCGCCTAAGTATGGTGCCGTGGGATGTGGTATAGGGACAGGTGCGGGATTATTGTTCTACACTATACTCATCAATTTCTATTATAAACAAGAGTTGCAATTAAACATATTAGATTTCTTTAAAGAGTGTCATGGCAAAATATTGCCTCTTTTAGTTTTATTATTTATTATAGGTTTAATTATCTTTAGTAAATTCCCTTTGCAAACATGGGGAGGTCTATTGGTGTCAATTCTGGCGTACGTTGTGGCATTTGGACTTGTTTCCTTCTTCTTCTTGTTTAACAATGAAGAAAAATCTTTAGTAAAAAGCGTTTTAAAAAGATAATTATGGAGACTAAAAAGATAAAGGTAGCATTAGTATGCGGTTTCTCGAACGCAAAAGTTAGGGAAAAACTGCCACTCAGCCGTCGAGGTTTATATAATTTTGGTCGAAGACTGTTTGGCCTTCCAACAAAGAGCACATCCTACGGCGATATTGCAGGCTGGGATACTTATATGATAGATCTATTGCGAAGGCGTGAAGATATAGACTTGACTGTTATTTCTGAGCATAGTGGCCTAAAACGCAGAGTGACCTCTTTCGATATGGAAGGTGTACACTATCATTTTGTACAAATCGAAAGTGCTACATTGTTAAAATACATCATTAAAAGCCCTGCTCTTTGGCATAAACTGAATCCAGTTCGTCCTGTTGTAAGAAGAATAATAAAGCGGACTCAACCTGATGTTATAGCTCTAATAGGTGCCGAAAACGCTTATATATCAGGAACAGTGTTGGGCATAAAAGGAATTCCTCTTATCGTAAAATGCCAAACCATCTATAATAATCCGGATAGGGGAAAAACAGGCTCTGTAGATTTGAAAAACGCATACGTAGAACGACTAATTTTCCAGGATTTACAATATGTAGCTGTGGGTCTAGGAATGCATGAAAAGTTGTTCAGACAATTTAATAAAAAAGCTTATAATTTCAAATGGCCATTGGGGAATCTATTACCTGAGGTAACCCCTTTGAAGAAAGAGTATGACTTTGTGAACTATGCGATGGCCATGAGTGAGAAAAAGGGCTTTTACGATGTAATAAAAGCTTTAGCTATCGTCAAGAAAACACATCCAGAAGTGAGATTAAATCTCGTTGGTGGTGGCTCCCATGAAGAGAAGGCTGCTCTACAGCAGTTGACAGTAACTTTAGGCTTATCTGAAAACGTGACATTCACACCATTCTTTGAAAAGCAGGAGGACTTATTCCAGCACTTGCAAAAATCACGATTTGCTGTGTTGCCATGTATGATTGACTCTGTTGCCAGCACCATTCGCCAGGCGATGCATTATGAACTCCCTGTTGTCTGTTACGAGACAGAAGGTACACTGAATCTGAATCAGGAGAGTGAATGTTTGCTTATCGCCAGGAACGGAGATGCCGAGGATCTGGCAGCTAAAATGCTGGTGTTATTAGAGGACAAAGAAAGACGGGAAACACTACGCCTTAATGCAAAAGAGTATTCACGTCGATGGAACGATGACGAAGGGAATCTGCGTCAGATGGTAGGAAATTTCCATGCGGTGGTAGAGCATTATCGCTATGGCACACCAATTCCCGAAGAACTATTAGCTGTTGGCTGTTAGCTGTTAGCTGGGTCGCCTGCGGCTCAAAATTATAAGAAAATCTTGTGGAAAATTAAAGGAAAATCGTTGAGAAATTTTAAATATAATTTTTGATCAATTTTGAGCGAAGCGACCAGAAGAAAGAGAGTTTTCGCAAGATTTAGCTTTTTACGAATATTTCGCAATAGAACAGATAAATGAAGAAAGTAAAGGTTACAGTAAATGATTTGCTGTCTTTTCTGGGCGACGATGTGATTCAAGTACATGGAGAGATAGATGGTGCTTATATTGATAATTTGGCAGATATGGAGCATGTCTGTGAAACAACGCTCGACTGGGTGAAACCAACAAACCCAAACCGTCAAACTGTAGTAGTACAGAGTAAAGCCAAGGTAATGTTGGTGGACGATGGCGTGATGCCTGTGCCAGGAAAGGTTCTCTTGGTGGTAAAAAATGCTAAGGTGGCTCTGGCCGAGATAGGTAATGCTTTCTTTGTAGAGAAACCCAAACCGGAGATTCATTCGTCTGCAATTATTGACCCGGATGCTGTAATTGGAAAAGATGTGTATATCGGACCATATACAGTTATTGGGAAAGCTAAGATTGGTGATGGCTGTATAATAGAGTCCAATGTACGTATTTATGATGGCGTAATAATAGGCAGCGGTTGCAACATCAAGCCAGGGGCTGTACTTGGTGGTGAAGGCTTTGGCTTTGAGAAGGACGAGAACGGCAATCGTTTTCGCTTTCCGCAGATTGGACATCTTGTCATTGGAGACGATGTGGAAATAGGAGCGAATACGTGCATAGACCGTGGAGCACTGTCTGATACGGTTGTAGGTAATCACACGAAGATAAACAATCTCTGCCATATCGCCCATAATAATAAGATAGGTAAGAATGTCGTTATTGCCGGTTGCGTCAATGTATCGGGCTCGTGCGTGATTGGAAATAATGCTTGGATTTCTCCAAATGTTTCCTTACGTGGCTTTAATCATTTAGGCGATGGTTGTACTGTAGGCACAGGAGCAGTAGTGACGAAGGACATTCCGGCAGGTGAGACGTGGATTGGCAACCCAGCCAGGCGTCTGGAAAAGAAATGAAGTTAATATGGGTACAGATAATAACTGATTATAGTATGCATGTTAAGATTTATGAGTTAGTGTTCATCCTTATTCTTGGGTTGTTATTAGGCAGTAATGACAGTAAGAAAAAGCGATTGTGCTATATCGTTATATGTAGTTTTGTTTTCGTTTTTATAGGTTCGATGAGAAGTCCGGAATGGATGGAAATGCAATATGGTATTGATACCATGGCCTATAATGAAATGTATGCAAGAGCCCAAGATATGAGTTGGAGTGAAATATGGTTCGATTTCAAACTTCGATATTTTGTGGGGAATGGTGATTTTGATATAGGTTATACCGCACTTAGCAAACTAATAGGTTATATTACTGATGAGTATTGTTTCTTTTCAATGCTGGCTGATTTAATCTTCTTTATTCCTTTGGGAATAATGCTTTATCGCTATAGTACTAGCATGAAACAGCTTATGTTTGCATTTGTTTTCTATATAGCACTCATACAAATGTATTTAATTGGTGGCGCAAGGCAGATGTTTGCCATTGGTTTTGATATTATGGCGTTATTGGCACTCTTTGACAAAAAGACTATTCGTGCCTTGATTTTTTTACTGTTAGGAATTCCTTTTCATTTTTCCTCTTTGTTATTTTTATTACCGATGATAATGATATGGGCTGATATAAAACCACGTTTCTTGAAAACTTTACATGTTTTATTTTTGCTCCTCATCCCGGTATCGTTATTAATGCCAAATCAAGTAATACTCTTTCTTGCGGGTTTGTCGGGAGTAGATAAATACTCACATTACGGCTCACAAGTAATTCAAGGCGGAGCTGTTACTTATATCATTTTGATTGAATTGCTATCAATCTTCTGCGCAGTCGCTATAAAAAGAAAGGATCTAAGCGATGATGAGGTGTTACGAAAATTCTATACTATGGTACCCTTTTTTACCTTTTTTGCACCTCTAATACGTAGTAATGGTTCCATGGATAGAATCACGCTATACTTCTATCTATATATTGTTATTCTTATTCCATACGCACTGGATTGTATGTTTAAGAAAAGCGAAAGGGGACCGGCCTATGCTTTTACTATAGGGGCTTTGGTGTTATTAATAGTATTGAACGATCAGTTTATTTATTATTTCTTCTGGCAACGATGAAAAAGAAAATATTAATTATATCAGCTGAGGTGTGGCGACCAGAATCTGATGGGGGCAACGTACTTACTAACCTTTTTTCGAACTTGAGAGATGAATTTGAATTTGCTCAGATTTATTGCAATTCACAACTTCCCAATAATGATCTTTGCTGCAATTATTTTCAATTCTCAGACTCTAATCTTCTCTCATCTGTATTTAGCTGTAAACCATACGGCCATGCATTTAGCATGAGCACGTCAGAACAGAAGGGTCGTAAAACCATAGAGAATTATACAAGTACGGGTAAGATTTATTGGTTGAAAAGAAACATGGGGAGATTGTCCAGACTGATAAGAGACGTGTTATGGCGATTGTCGAAATGGAAAACTGAAGAATTAAGGAATTTTGTAACTGAGTTTAACCCGGATATTGTGTTTGCTCCAATGTATGACAGCCCTCATATGGCAAGGCTGGATAAATACGTAGCAGAAATAACGGGTAAAAAATTGATATCTTACGTTTCTGACGATCATCTAACTTTTAAACAGTTTTCTCTTAGCCCATTTTATTGGATCCATCGGTTAATTTCGAGAAATGAAATACTATCATTGGCAGATTATTATAAGTTAATATATACCATGACGGATGAACAAAAGGATAGCTATGAGAAAATTCTACATGTTCCGATGAAAATCCTTAGAAAAGGTTATGACTTTAATAATAAACCTGAACCTAAAAATGTAACAGACCCAATAAAGATAATATATGGAGGTAACATAGTTTATGGCCGGTATAAAACGTTACATAAGCTGAAGGAGATAATCGCTGAATTTAATACTCAGTATGGCCACACGTACGAGCTTTATATCTATACTCAAACGGTTATTACGAAAAAATACAGGCAGCTGTTACATGATAATGAAAACTCATTCCTAATGGGAAAAATATCTTTGTCTGAATTGGAAAATGAATACAAGAGTGCCGGTATTGCATTACATGTAGAATCATTTGATTTATCTAAACGTTTAGATACAAGAATGTCTTTTTCGACAAAAATAGTCGATCTCATGCACTCTAATTGTTGTATTATGGCAATCTGTTGGGACAAGAGTTCACCCTATAAGTATCTGAATAAAGAAGATGCTGCAATATGTGTTAATTCAATTGAAAATGTAAACTGGCAATTGAAGAGAATTAAAGACAATCCGCAAATCTTGTCTGATTATGCTCAAAAAGCATGGGAATGCGGTCGAAGAAATCATGATATCTACAAGATTAATGATATGATTTTGGAAGACTTTAATTCGTTTATAGAGAAAGCAAGTAGTAATTAATTATTTAATTAAGAAATATGGAAGCAGCAAATAGGCAACATTTATCAGAAATTGTACTCCTCCATATAATTGGGGTGGTTATGATTTTCGTATGTCATATCTTTCAAAGACTCAATTGGAACACCGCCGTGGCCGAATTATTAACATCTGGTGTACCATTATTCCTATTTGTATCAGGATATTTGACTGGTATAAGCAACAAAACACGAGATAAAGTTTGGCTGATTCGAAGGTCAAAAAGAGTTTTATTGCCTTACTATATATTGTTGCTCTTAGTTTTTTTAGTTTGCCTTTTCATAGGCCAGCGCCCTATAACTCCGTACTGGTTATTCTTTGCAGCAAACATACAAGGACTTAAGAACTTCTTGTTTTTAGGTGATATTTTTTGTGGTATTGAACCGCCTGTTGGTGGAGGTTTAGGACATTTTTGGTATGTAACAATAATAATGCTGTGCTATATTGCCATATTTACATATAGCAGATTAAAGGTGAAAAAACTTATTAGCATTAGTTCAATTTCTCTTTTTGTTTGCATGCTTATTGCCTGGCCGTTATTACTTCTTTTGAATATCCAGTTGAATTCCATTCTTGCTTTCTTGGGGGGGGCAATTTTAGCAAAGGTCAACAAAGGATATACAGCAACAGGAATGTGTCTAGTAACTATAGCAGTAGCCTTTTTTGTTGCTTTGAGATTTGTGGCTCGTTATTATATAGACGGGTCGTTGTATTACAACGAATTCTTGGCGCCACTTACGTGTGATATAGTAGCAATATGGATCTTTTATTTTGTTTTTTATATCGGGAAGTTAAAACCAAGCATTATTGATAGAATAGCTTCTTGGAAGGGCATCGTTGCACTGGATGCAATTATTTATGAATTTTTCTTGACGCATCACATGTTTATTAAAGGTTCATGGTCAGTCTTTGATATAGTAAACAACACCGCAATGGCAATATTTGTTTTGTTGTGTATATCTCTTGTATCAAGTGTACTGTTGAATAAACTATGTAAAATATCAACAAAACTGTTAAAAATATGACAAAAGACCGAGAGCAAATTAAAGTCTCATTTATTATACCTGTTTACAAGGTTGAACAATACTTGAAACAATGTGTTGATAGTATTCTAGGACAGACCTATAATGACATTGAGGTCATTCTCGTTGATGACGGTTCGCCAGATAATTGCCCGTCAATATGCGATGAGTATGCTACAAAAGATAGTCGTGTAACCGTTATTCATAAGAAGAATGGAGGGCTGTCAGCCGCCCGCAATGATGGAATGACAAAAGCAACTGGCGAGTATGTTTGCTTTGTCGATAGTGATGATTATTTTGAGGGCAGGGATTCTCTGCGGAAAATGACGGATGTACTCCTGGCAACGCCCTCAATAGATGTCCTCTTTTTCAATATTTTCTATTATGACAATCAAACGGGGGTAAAAACAAATTGGCCAGCGTTTCAAAAGACCGCACCAGAAGTCTTCACATCTACAGAGGCTATCGAGCTGTTAGTAAAAAGTGGAACCGTCCCAATGGCCGCCTGGGGTAAGATAGTCCGTAGGTCTCTGTTGGACGAGAATGGGATTTCTTTCATTGGTGGTATTTATGGTGAGGATAACCCTTGGTTTATAGCTCTAATGGAACAGGCGAAAGAGGTCGCTTTTATGAATGAATACGTGTATGCGTATCGCCAAAACGTATCAACCTCCATTACTAAAAGCAACAGGCCAAAACACATCAAAGATATGAAATTTATCATTGAGAACGAATGCAACCACTTGGCTGACAGTAAGGCGGAGAAACGATGGAAAGATTGTATGTATTCATTTGTTGCTTATAATTATTGCATCCTGCTTTCGCAATACGAATTTGCGGTAGGTGAAGAAAGGGAAAACTATTGGAAGTTCATGCGAAAGTATGAATATCTACTGAATTATACAAACCACATAAAAGTAAAAAAGGTAAATCGAGTTTACAGGTTGGTCGGTTTAAAACCAACAGCTTGGGTTTTGCGTTATTATTTGAAACATCGATAAAATAGAGTTATGAAGAACGTTTTAATCATAGGAAAGAACAGCTATATCGGCAACCACATTGATGAGTGGTTGACCAAATACGGGTATAAGGTAGTCCAGTTGGACACGCTGACGGACGAATGGAAGACTTTTGATTATTCAGGTTTCTATGCCATCGTCCATGTGGCCAGTATTGTACACCAGCCGAACTGCAAAGACTGGAATCTGTATCAGTATGTAAACACCGAAATGCCTTTGGCTATCGCAAAAATGGCAAAGGAGCAGGGAGTAAGCCATTACATCTTCTTCAGTTCCATGGCTGTGTATGGAAGAGGAAAATCCTTGCAGCCGAACATCATGGATGAGAACTCTATTTTGGGTACGACTTCGATGTATGGCAAGAGCAAACTGATGGCAGAGGAAGGATTGGCAAAATTGGAAGATACGCACTTCATGACAACCTTCGTCCGTCCTCCAAGCGTGTATGGAAAAGGCTGTAAAGGCGGTTACATTACAGGTTTTGCCTCTATTGCTCGCCGACTGCCAATTATACCCGAAGTATATGGGAATGTTAAGCAGAGTTTCCTCTATATTGATAATCTTTCTGAATTGGTTCGTCTTATCATAGAGAATAAGATAACAGGACCTGTATGCCCCCAAGATGACATTGCAGTTTCCGCAAATGAATTGCTTGAAACTATTTCTGGTGCAATAGGTAAAAAATACAGAAGTTCTAAGTTGCTTGGATTCTGTGTACGTCTTATCAGCTTTATGCCTATTGTGAAGAAAGCATACGGGGGTATGGAGTATGCCAAATCTCTTTCAGACCTCAAAGGGGCGAATTATGTCGTAGTCCCGTTTAAGGAAGGTATGAAACGAACATTATCTTAACTATAGAATTCAGTTATTATGCCAAAAATTTGCGGAATAACCACAAAATCCAACACTATCGCGGGCTTTATGTTGAAACCACTCAACGCATTAGCGGCAAAGGGCTTTGAGTGTTATGTAATTAGTAGTGCTGACAGGGATTCAAGAATAACAGAAGAGTCTTTGGGGAAGGTGAAGCATATCGTCGTGGATATTAAATGGGGCTTTATGACCCCATTCCAACTAATAAAGACGGTTTACAAACTTTACAAGGTTTTTAAGAAAGAGAAGTTCGACATCATACAGTATGCGACTATGAATGCAGCCTTATGCTCATCAATTGCAGGATGGCTGGCCAAGGTTCCTGTTCGCATCAATCACTTGTGGGGACTAGACTATCTGATGTTTAGGGGTTGGAAGAGAGCACTCTATTATACTTCTACCAAGTTAATATGTAAACTTTCAACCCATGTACAGCCTGATAGTAAGGGCAATCTGCGATTTGGAAAGGAAATAGGTCTCTTTGATGAGAAAAAGGGTGGTTTGGTTTACAATGGCAGTGCTTGCGGCCTTGATTTAAAGAAGTTTGATATTAGTAAACGAGAAGAGTGGCGAAAAGAGATAAAAAAAGAAGTCGGACTGGAAAAATATGATAAGGTCTTTGGCTTTGTTGGGGTGCTGAATTTTGATAAAGGAATCGACGAAATGCTACAAGCCTTTATGAAGTTGAACAGACAGGATGTCGCTTTAGTACTTGTCGGAGCTTTAGATAAAACCTATACCTTGAAACAAGATGTTTTGGAGAAAGCCAAGCAGCAATCCAATATCTACATTTTGGGTAGAAAAAATAACCCTCAAAAATACTTCGCAAGTTTTGATTACCATATCCTTTCCAGCTATGCAGAAGGTTTTGGTATGGTGATACTAGAGGCCGCTGGTGTGGGAACACCATCAATCATCACAAACATAAAAGGCCCTACAGACTTTATTAAAGACAATGTGAATGGATTTGTTTGCGAACCTCATTCAATCGATAGTTTAATGCAGGCTATGCAAAGGGCATTGTCAATAAGTTCTGAAGAATACGAAAGACTAGCAAAAAATGCACATGATATGGCGAAAAATGATTATGACTCTGAAGTGTTCTTAAAAAAATACGTGGAGAATAGAATAGAATTGTATAACTCAATTAAGAAATAACAAAACATGAATTATCTGTTAGTGGTAGCTCATCCTGACGATGAGGTTCTGGGATGTGGCGCATCAATGAAGAAATGGTCATTAAATGGTGACACTGTAGACATCTGTATCATGAGTACGGAGGCCAAAGCCCGTGCTCATAGACCACAGGACAAGGAGTTGGATGATGACCTCAACAATTCAGCACAATTCCTTGGAGTTAATAACAAGTTTGAGGCAACATTCCCTAATATAGAGATGAATACCGTGCCTCATATCAGACTGGTGCAGTTTATTGAAAGTGCTATGATTGAAAGTGAGCCTGATATTATCGTCACCCATCACCCCTCTGACACCAACAACGACCACCTGCAAACCTCGTTGGCTTGTCAGGAGGCTATACGCTTGTTCCAGAGAAGGACGGATGTGAAGCCCATCAAGGAATTCTGGTTCATGGAAATCCAATCATCAACAGATTGGGCTGTGAACACAGGCCTGAATTTCTTTAAACCCAACGTCTGGGTTGAAGTAGGTGAACAGGGAATTGATGACAAGTTGAAAGCCCTTTCAATGTATCGAGGCGTAATGCGCCCATATCCACATCCGAGAAGCAACGAGGCCATAAAGGGTTTGGCTGCATACAGAGGCGGCCAAGTTGGCTTCGTCTATGCTGAGGCTTTCGAGTGTGTATTTAGGAGATATTGATTTGTTGGAACTTAAATGAAAACCGTTAATGAACGATAGTTTTAACGGGCATCTCTGTATAGTCTTTGCCCTGGAACATTATAACCCCCTGAATATGATTCGCGCCTTTGGCGAGAATGGTATTAACCCTGTGTATATTTCCGTGAAGCGACGCTATGAGGTGGCTACACGCAGCAAGTATATCTCTAAACTCTACCATGTGGACTCAGTAGAAGAGGGATATGAACTGCTTTTGAAGGAGTATGGTGGTCTTGCAGAAGACACCGGAAAGAAGCCTTACATCGTATTCTCTGATGACAAGTCGGTAGGCTTCTTTGACCTGCACTATGACGAGTGGAAGGACAAGTTCATTACCTACAATGCTGGTTGCAATGGTCGCATCAATGAGTTCATGGACAAGTACCAGATTCAGCAACTAGCCAAGAAACATGGCTTCAACGTGCTTGATAGTTATGTGATTAGTAAGAACGACCCACTGCCTGAGAACTTGTGGTTCCCCATCATCACCAAGGACATTTCTCCCAATTCGGGTAGTTGGAAGTTTGATGTGTATATCTGCCAGAATGAACAGGAACTGAAAGAGGCCATCCAGAAGATAGAAAGCCCGCTGATTATGATTCAGCACTTTGTGGATAAGCAGAATGAGATGGCACTTGAGGGCTATACAATTAACCACGGTAAGGAAATGCAGATTATTACACAGATGAAGTGGAAGTATCTGATTCAGGGATATTATAGCCCTTATCATGATGTCTGCATGTTTACCGACAAAGAGATGGAGAAGAAACTCCAGGCAATGTT
>AUXO014168149.1_pt1 | contig 11429 bp, 10 predicted proteins | sample 768731 | NCBI WGS metagenome assembly AUXO01 (sample SAMN02715735, study PRJNA202380) | gut metagenome | biome: sheep rumen | host: Ovis aries | place: New Zealand: Palmerston North | reverse complement strand
TAGGTATTTCACTGTGCCGTCGGCACTGCGCTGACAGTCTACGGGCGGCATGGCTCCGATGCAATAATCTTGATTGAGCCGCTCGCGGTTGTTTTTCGAGAGGTTAGTCATCTCGTTGATGGAGCCTACGTGCTTTTCGTACATCCAGCGTGCCATCTGCTCGCCGGCGAATGAAGGCATACCAAGGCTCTTGGCAACCTCGACGAGCTCAGCATTGTTCATGCCCAGCAGTATCCTTTTTCCATGTTCAGGACCGTTGTCGCTCATGCTCTTGTTCAGTTCTTCTTGTAGGTTTTGTACCACTGTGCAAAGGCCTTGAGACCCTGACGCAGGGAGGTTGACGGTTTGTAGCCGAAGTCACGCTCCAATGCACTGGTGTCGGCGTAAGTGACAGGCACGTCGCCTGGTTGCATGGGTACCAGCTTCTTGTGGGCAGCGAAGTCGTAGTCGGCAGGCAGCACTCCAGCACTTACCAGTTCTTGCTGGAGTATGTCGACAAAGTCGAGTAAGTTCTCAGGGCTATTGTTGCCTATGTTATAGACAGCGTAGGGTGGGAGTGGCAGTCCGTCGTCGCCGTCTTTCTTTTCTGGTGCTCCTTGCATGATGCGTACTACACCCTCCACTATGTCATCGACAAAAGTGAAGTCGCGCTTACAGTTTCCGTAGTTGAAGATTTCGATAGTTTTCCCTTCGACCAGCTTGTTCGTGAAACCGAAGTAAGCCATGTCGGGCCGGCCGGCGGGGCCGTAGACCGTGAAGAAGCGCAGTCCTGTAGAAGGAATGTTGTAGAGCTTGGAGTAAGCGTGAGCCAACAGCTCGTTGCTTTTCTTTGTGGCGGCATAGAGGGATACGGGGTTGTCTACTTTGTCATCAGTCGAATAGGGAATTTTCTTGTTTGAGCCGTAGACCGATGACGATGATGCGTAAACCAGGTGCTCTACTGGATAGTGTCGGCATGCTTCCAGAATGTTGTAGAAACCGATGAGGTTTGACTGTATGTAGGCATCAGGGTTAGTGATGGAATAGCGCACACCTGCTTGTGCAGCGAGGTTCACCACCACAGCCGGGCGGTGTTCGGCAAACAGGCTGTCAATGGTGGACTTATCTGCTATGTCGCCTTTGACGAAACGGTAGGTTATGCCCGTAGGTACGGCAGTATCGATTTCTTTCAGACGGGCTTCTTTCAGGGCTACGTCGTAGTAGTCGTTCATGTTGTCTATACCAACGATGGTGGCTTCTTTCACGTCTCTGAACAGTCTCTTCACAAGGTTGCTGCCAATGAATCCGGCTGAGCCGGTGACTAAGATGGTCTTCTTCTCTAAATCTATTTTTTGCATAGTTGTTTTATTGTTGGGTATTATGGAGTTTTAGGAGTCGCCAAACCGCTGAACAGCTTCATGGTAGGTGTCAAGGCTCCCGATGTCGAAGCGGCCTGCCGTCATCTCCCATGAATGGATGGTGGTGTTCTCCACCATATAATGTGCCAGGTTGCCTGGGGCATCTTTGCCGCAGCCGTTCTCGATGGAGTGGCGGATGAGGTCAAGGTCTTTCTTCAGGTAGATGTAAAAAGGTGGCACTGCCCAGTGGCTCTTGGGGACGGCTGGCTTCTCTTCCATGCCAACCACCTTCATGCTGTCATCCAGCTCTACAACACCTGTGCGGCGCAGCTTGTCGACATCGTCTTGACGGTGGCACATGATGCAGGAAGTAGCCTTGCTGTAGGCAAAGTCTATGAACTCGCGGAAGGAGAAAAACAGCAGGTTGTCGGCTGCCACGACAAGCATGTCGTCGTCGATACTTAACTTCTGCATGGCAAACAGCAAGTCGCAGACGGCACCGAGCCGCGTCTCATTGGTCTCAGTACCATCGTCGACAATGGTAATGGGCTTCTGATAGTGCGTTGTGGCCTTCCACTCCTCGAAGATGGAGGCAAACTTGTGGTTAGTCACTATGATGTGCTCGTCGATGGCATCGATAGCGTCGATGTCGTCGAGCATCCTTCCGAGTATTGTGCTCTTGCCGATTTTGAGCAAGGGCTTGGGGAAATTTTTAGTCAGTTCCCCCAGTCGTGTGGCATAGCCAGCTGCTATAACAATATTTTTCATTTCTCAACAAATCTTGCCCCGTCGTCGGGATGTACCCAGAACACCTGGAATGTCTTTTCGTATTCAGGAAATTGAGCCAAGTAGCGTTCGGTGAGTTCCTTCTCAATGCTCTCCTTGAAGGCTGGGTCTACCATGGCAATACAAGCTCCCTTGAACCCTGCTCCTGAGAATCGGCCTCCCCAGACACCGGGCAACTGGCGCATAATGTCATAGATGGCGATGAGCTCTGGCGAACCGCATTCATAATTGTGGATGGAACTCTCGCAGGAGTCGAATGAAAGCTTTCCAAATAGTTTTAAATTGCCAGATTCCCAAGCGGTTACGCCTTGGCGAACACGACGATACTCTGAGTAGAAGTGCTCGGCACGACGGGCGAAACGGCTGGGCATGGCTATGCGGGTTTTGTCGAACGTAGACTTTGGAATGTCGCGTAGGAAAGTCTTCTCAAAGGTCTTCAGTGGCTGTTCTGTGTAAGCGAGCATGTTCCATGCGGCAGTCTTACACTCATACACTCGAAGGTTGTAGTCGCTGTTGACCAGAGAGCGTGTAAGACCAGAAAAGAATATGCCAATCTCGAATGGTGGCATGTCGGGGTTCCGATTGATGATGCGGTACTCGTTGCTGTCACAGTCGAGGAACAGCAGACCGTCTTGCTTGCCCAGTGCGATGCAAGCCTGGTCGAGCAAACCGTTGTTCAGACCGATGTACTCACGCTCTGCCTCTGAGGCAATTTGGACGATTTCAAAAGGTTGTAGCGTAATTCCGTTTGCCTTGGCAAAAGCCATGACATAGGCAATGAGTACTGCTGCCGAGGAACTCAGGCCGCCAATGGGCAGCGAACCTTGAATTATGCCGTCGATGCCGCGCGTCAGTTCGAAACGCTTGCGCAGGGCATACTTGGCTCCACGGGCATAGTCGCCCCAGTTGTGCTTTTTCACTTGCGAAGGTTGGTCGATGTCGAAATCCACTTCACCTTCAAAGGTGCGCGAAGTGAGGTGTATGTGGCCATCGTCGGCAATGTTGAACCACAGGTCAATGCCTTTGTTGATGGCGAAGCCAGTCACTAATCCATGCTGGTGGTCGACGTGAGCACCGAGAGGACATACTCGGTAAGGGGCAAAAATGTGATACTTGTATTCCATAATACGTTGATTGTGCGATGAATATTGATTTGCAAATATATAGAAAAAACTCCAATATAAGTGTAGTTGGCAGGAGAATTTAATTTTTCTTATCAGTCAGTTGCGCTTCTCCTTCACTATGCCATGGCGGTAGGCATAGAGCAGCTTCTTCAAGTCAGCGATTTGTTGGCGCAGCTCCTCGCCCTTATCAGTGTCGGCTACCAGCATTCGGTGGGTTGACATCTCCACAATTTGTGTGGTCGACTTAATGTCTGTGCCACGGAGAATCGCATCCTGTGTACTGGTGAACGGTTCATGCTGTACCAGCTGAAAGCCCCTGCTGTGGTAGACGAGTGTATAGCCGGCAATACCCGTTTCGGAATGGTAGGCCTCTGAGAAACCACCGTCGATGACCATTAGCTTACCACCAGCCTTGATAGGATTCTCGCCCTTTGAGGCATGCACTGGCACGTGTCCGTTGATGATGTGGCGGTTGGGGCCTTTTATGCCGAAGGCATCGAGAATACGATCGCACACTTCTTCCGAGTCTCTCAGCAGGAAATAGTTGCCTTTCGCCTCCTTGTAAGTTTCCTTCTCTTCGAGGAAGTAGCGCTCGAAGGTGGCCATCTTCGACTTGTCGAAGAGTGGGGAGTCCTTACCGCACCACAGGTAGAGAAAATAGTCCTTTGCATACTGTTTAAGTTCAGCAGGGGTGTCGTTTTGGAAAGCAGCCCTTACTAACTGGCCTATATAGTTCATGAGCTCCTTTCCTGCATACTCCTTATCCATGATGCGGACACTTTTCAGCGTACCGTCTTCATTCATGGGTATAGAGGCGTGGAAGAGCAGGTTCTTGTTGCATATATTGAACATGCAGCCATGGCTCAGAATAGTGCGGATGTGTTTGCGTAGCTTCTCGCTCACACGGAACGAGTGGTGGAGCTTCTGCATGAGTAGCGTCTCTTCCTCAGTCATCTGTGAGGGATGCTGTGGGTCGATGGTAGGGAAAAAGCATGACTTCATGGCATACGACTTTCCGTCGACTACGCACTTCTGTGCTTTGTAGTCGATGTGTTCCAGTAAACAGCGGTCCTCCATCTCCCATTCTGGTCGTCGGTGGAAAATCTGGGCTTCCTGCTTGAACTGTATGACTGAGATAGCCTTGTGCATCTTGGCTGTGAGCTGTAGGGTCTTATCGTCCATCGTAGCATCCTTGAGCAGTTTGGGGATGAACTCAGTGCAAGGGTCGTTGCCATAGGTCTCAAGGGCAAAGGTGGCCAGCGGTACGAGGTTGATTCCATAGCCTTCTTCCAGCGTGGCAAGATTGGCATAGCGCAGTGAGAGACGCAGCACGTTGCAGATACAAGCGTCATTGCCGGCAGAGGCTCCCATCCACAGCATGTCGTGGTTACCCCACTGGATGTCCCAGGCATGATACTGTCGCAGTGTGTCGAGGATGATGTGAGCACCGGGACCTCTGTCGTAGATATCGCCGAGGATGTGAAGTTGGTCGATGGCCAGGCGATGGATAACGTTGCAGATGGCAGTGATGAAGTCGTCGGCACGCCCGGTGGTGATAATCGTGTCGACAATAACGGCTACATAGGCTGCCTTGTCCTGATCGTCGGGACGCTCGTGAAGCAACTCCTCGATGATGTAGGAGAACTCTTCTGGCAGTGACTTGCGTACTTTTGAGCGTGTGTACTTGGACGATATTTCCCTGCATACCTTCACTAACTGGTGAATGGTGATGTGATACCAGTCGTCGATGTCCTGTTCTACAGCCTTGACGAGTTCCAGTTTCTGCTCAGGGTAGTAGATGAGTGTGCAGAGCTCCTTTTTCTCGGTCTCGCGAATTGAGTTGCCGAAGATTTCCGACACCTTGCGTTTGATGTTGCCTGAGGCGTTCTTGAGTACATGGATGAAGGCCTCATGCTCACCATGGAGGTCGGCCAGGAAGTGTTCGGTTCCCTTAGGTAGGTTCAGTATGGCTTCAAGATTGATAATCTCTCCTGCGGCATCTGCTATGGTTGGAAAGTTATGTGATAGTAGGCTTAAGTAGCGTTCTTCGTCGTTATTCATATTTCGAGAAATTTTTTTATACTGTCTCTTATTCGTTCAACTTCTTGTCCTTTGGCAGGCTGACATGGCATGAAGCCCTCATCTAAGCCCGTCTGCTCGTTCAGTACCTGCAAGAGGGCAGCAAAGAAAGTGTCCAGCCGCTCGCTCTTCAGCTGTTGCATAAGCAGATTGTCATCAACATCGTCACGCCTCAATGCTTGGTCGAGTTCCACAATCGAGAGCAGTGACAGCTGGTTCTTCTCACTGCTGAGCTTGATATGTCTCACAATGTCGGCTACTGACTTGCCTGCCATCGTTTCAGGAACCTTGTAGTGTGAAGGCAAGTAACTGTTGGCAGCCGGATGTGGGGCATCGGGAAGCCTCATGGCCAGCATGCCACGCTCCACATAGTCGGTGATACCCTCATGCTTGGCGTAGATAAGAAGCAAACGCCAGTTGACTTCCGCAGGGTCAAAGGGTTGAACCCATCTTTCGTCGCCCGTGATGCCTGCCTTGATCAGCGTCTTTAGTGCAGCCTGCGTGGGTTCGTCCATCAGTTCCAGGACGTTGGAGTCCATTACCTGCTGATAAACTTTGCTGTGAGCTTCCAGCAACTGCTCAATATTGACGGTACGGGTTACGATGGGGTTGCGGATGACTTCAACCCGATGGTTCCATCCCAGCAGGTGAAGTTCTTTTTCTTCGAAAGAACTCCTTGCTATAACTGTATAGGCGGCACTGACGAGCGACTCTAACTGAGTCTTACGCCACATCTTTCCCACTGTTTCCCATGATTCGAGCTGTCCGTGAGGTGTCACTACGATTCTGATGCCCTGTTGCCTTGCCCAGAGTGATGCCTTGGTGACTTCAGGTGCGTCGCAACCATGCTGATGGATAATGTCAGGCTGGAATTGCATGCACCGCTGCTGAATCGTCTTTGCATCATCAGACGAGTCAACATCGAATCTCTTGTCTTCCATGAACAGCCCAATATATTGCGCTATCATAGAACTTTTTGGAGAATAGGTGTGCAACACTCTCATAGGCCGTTTCCTTTTGCAGTTTCAGCAGAATATGACTATCTCAGGTCATCAGAGGTATAGCCCTGAGGCAGTGGTCGGCAGTTGTATGCCGATGCCATGATTTCTCCATAGGCTCCAGCAGAGCGGATGGCTATAAGATCGCCACGATGGGCGGTGTTGAGGTCTGCCTGTTTAGCAAAGACGTCGCTCGACTCACAGATGGGACCCACCACGTCGTAGGTCTGTAGTGGTTCTTCGCTGGAGATGTTCTCAATTTTGTGATAAGCCTGGTAGAGGGCTGGGCGGATGAGGTCGGTCATGCCGGCATCGAGTATGGCAAACTTCTTGTGAGTTCCCTCCTTAATATATAATGTACGCGCGATGAGAGAACCGCACTGCGCTACCACGGCACGTCCTAATTCGAAGTGCAGTGTCTGGCCGGGGCGCAACTTCAGCTTCTTGGCGTATGTGTCGAAATAAGCTTTGAAGTCGGGGATGGGTACACGGTTAGGGTGCTGGTAGTCTATGCCGAGTCCGCCACCCACGTTGATGTTCTCAACCGTGATGCGGTGGCTTTCCAGTAGCGTCTGTAGCTCATTGATTCGGTTGCACAATGCCTGGAAGTCACCCATGTCGAGAATCTGTGAACCAATGTGGAAGTGAAGCCCTACGAACTTTACATTCTTCATGCCGGTTGCCAGTTCTATGACCGACAGCATGTCACGCATGGCAATGCCGAACTTGTTTTCGGCAAGTCCGGTAGTGATGTTGGCATGAGTGTGAGCCCCTACGTTGGGATTAATTCGTAATGCCACTCTGGCAATTTTCCCGTTGGCACCAGCCAGCTGATTGATGACCTCAAGCTCAGGGATGCTCTCTGCGTTGAAACTGAAGATGTCGTTCTTCAGTCCCAGTTCAATTTCCCAGTCACTTTTCCCAACGCCGGCAAATACAATCTTGTCGTGTGGGAATCCAGCCTTGACGGCAGCATCAATCTCTCCGCCGCTGACGCAGTCGGCGCCAAGTCCGGCCTGTCGAATGTATCGCAGTACCTTTGGGTTGGCATTTGCTTTCACGGCATAATGCACGCAAAAGTCTTGATGCTTCTTTGTCTCTTCATTAATGGCATTGAGCGTGGCTTGTAGCAGCTCAGTGTCGTAATAGTAGAAGGGGGTGCGCAGCTGTGTGAACCGCTCAATAGGGAATTTGCCTTTCATTTGGTTCTGATGTGGTTCCTGATGTTTGATGATGATTCTTTAGCTTTACTTGTTGTTGAAAAGGGTGTCGCTGAGCGACTGCAGAGTCCGCTTCTTGTCTTCCTCTCTGATGAGGAAAGAGATGTTGTAGTTAGAACCACCGTAGCTGATCATTCGGATGGGGATGTTCTTCATGGCATCAAGCACACGGGTCTCAAATCCGATGTTCGACCAGTCGAGGTCGCCCACGACACAGACGACACACATGCCTGTATCTACCGTGACAGTGCCGTATTTCTTCAGTTCGTCGACAATCTCGCCAAGGTGGGCTGAATTGTCAATCGACATGGATACTCCTACTTCTGAGGTGCAAACCATGTCAATAGGTGTCTGATAGCTTTCGAAGATTTCGAACACTTTACGGAGGAATCCCGTTGCCAGCAGCATGCGGCTCGACTTGATTTTAATGGCGATGATGTTGTCTTTCGCTGCAACGGCTTTAATCTTGCCATATTCCGTGGCATTCGAGATGGTAGTTCCTTCAGCATCGGGATCCATGGTATTCAGCAGACGCACGGGAATTCCGGCATACTTGGCAGGCTGTACGCAAGTGGGGTGCAGAATCTTGGCTCCGAAGTAAGCCAGCTCGGCAGCTTCCTCGAAGTGAAGCTGGTGAACGGGGTCTGTCTTGTCGACCACTCGTGGGTCGTTGTTGTGCATTCCGTCAATGTCGGTCCATATTTGAATCTCCTCGGCATTGATGGCAGCCCCAATCAGCGATGCCGTGTAGTCGCTGCCTCCACGCTGCAAATTGTCAATCTCGCCGTAGGCATTGCGGCAGATGAATCCCTGGGTGATGTAAACCTGATGGCCGGCTTCTTTCTCAAGAATGGCAGAGAGCTTCTCCTTGATGTAGACAGGGTCTGGCTCGGTATTCTTGTCGGTACGCATGAAGTCTAAAGCATTGATGAGAATGGCATCAATGCCCTGCTGTTTCATGTAGTTCACCACCATGTTTGTTGACATCATCTCACCTTGGGCTACGATGTTCTTCTCTTCGAAGCTGGTGAACAGTTCCTTGGTGAACGAACGGAGATACTGGAATTCTTCCCTGAGGAAGTCGACCGTCTGCTGCTTGATGTCGTTGTTGTCGTAGAGTTCTTCGGTGTGGCGCAGATATTTCTGCTCCAGACGGTTGATAACCTCGTTTGCACCGTCAGGGTTCTTTTTATATAGGTAGTCGGAAATTTCCACCAGGGAGTTGGTGGTTCCCGACATGGCCGACAGTACTACAAACACGGGTTCTCCTGTCTTGGTGACGAGTTTTGTCACCTCCTTCATTCTTTCTGGTGAACCTACTGAGGTACCACCGAATTTCATCACTTTCATAGTCAATGCGTTTTTATGTTTCTTTTTCTGTTTATTCTTCTGTTTTGTCAAGATTGTCAGTCACTTCCTCCAGTTTCCCGTCAAGACAACGGTAGACGATGCCGGGGTAAAGGTCGATGAGTGGCATGTTGTGGGTAGACATGATTACTGCTGTACCCGTTTGGGATATGTGTCGGAGAATGTCCATGATGCTCTTGGCTGTCTCTGGGTCAAGATTGCCTGTGGGTTCGTCGGCTACTATCATTTTCGGGCTGTTCAAGAGCGCACGGGCGATGGCCACACGCTGCTGTTCGCCACCTGAGAGCTCGTGGGGCAGGCAGAGCATTTTGTCTTTCATGCCTACCAGGCTGAGCACCTCCTCAATGCGGTCGTCGACCTCCGACTTCTTCCATCCTGTGGCTCTCAGCACGAATCTCAGGTTCTTGTAGACGGTGAAGTAGGGCAACAGCTGGAAGTCCTGGAAGACAATGCCCATCTGCCGGCGTAGGGCAGGGATGTGCTTCCTTCGAAGTGATTTCAGGTCGGTGTTCAGAACGGTTGCCTCGTCTGCCTCGTCAATGTCGAGTTCAAAATAGATGGTCTTCAGCAATGAGCTCTTGCCAGACCCCACACGACCGATGAGATAGATGAATTCTCCTTCGTCTGCCTTGAAGTCAACGTTTTTCAGTACGGTCGTACCGTCCTGTTGGCAGATAGTTGCGTTTTTGTATTCTACAAGCATAGTTGTTGTCTGAAAGGGTGTCTTTCTCTCTTTTTTTTAGTCTTCCGTATGTAGTGTTGCTTCACTTCATGGTGCCTTCAGCTTTGGCTTTCCTTCGTTCAGCGTCCCAGTTCGGGTCGTGCCGTTTGTGCAGTTCCTCGGCAATGTCTTCAATGCGAAGTCCCTTGCTGGTGAGTAGTACGATGAGGTGGTAGAGCATGTCGGAGGCTTCATATACGAGATGCTCGGTAGTACCGTTGGTAGCCTCTATGACAGTCTCAAGAGCCTCTTCTCCCAGTTTCTGTGCCATTTTGTTGACACCCTCGCTGAAAAGTTTCGTCGTATAGCTTCCTTGAGGCATCAGTTTGTGTCGCTGCTCAATGAAGTCCTGAAGCTCAGTGAGAAACATGATGGGGTTGTCGCTGTTTTCCTCTCCCCAGCAAGTGTCGGTTCCCTTGTGGCACGTCGGACCGTCGGGTGTTGCTCTCACGAGAAGTGTGTCGTTGTCGCAGTCCACCTTGATGTCGACCAAGTGGAGGAAATTGCCCGAAGTCTCTCCTTTGGTCCAGAGACAGTGTCTGCTCCGGCTCCAGAAGGTCACTTTCCTGGTGTCTATGGTCTTTTGATAGGCCTCTTCGTTCATGAATCCCAACATCAGGACATTCTTTGTGTGGGCATCCTGGATGATGGCTGGTACGAGGCCGTCACATTTCTTGAAATCTATTTCCATATTATTTGTTGCTCTTCTTTTTTTATAATCTGACGTTTATTCCTTCTTGCCTCAGGTATTGCTTCAGTTCCGGTATGCCGATTTCGCCAAAATGGAATACGCTTGCAGCAAGTGCAGCATCGGCCTTGCCATGGATGAAGGCATCGCGGAAATGCTCTTTCTTCCCTGCGCCGCCACTGGCTATGACGGGGATGTTCAGCTCGTCGGCCAGTCGTGCCAGGGCTTCATTGGCAAAGCCGGTCTTCACGCCGTCGTGATCCATGCTCGTGAACAGAATCTCTCCCGCACCCCGCTCTTGAGCTTCGCGGGCCCATTCAAAGAGTCCGCGCTCGGTGCGCTCTCGTCCTCCTTTGAGATAGCAGTGCCATCCGTCAGGGTCGTGCCGTGCATCTATGGCGCACACACACACCTGAGCCCCGAACCGATGTGCGATTTGCTCTATCAGTGTGGGGTTGCGCAATGCGGCACTGTTGACACTCACCTTGTCGGCTCCGGCATACAGCAGCTGCTCCACGTCTTGAAGCTCGTTGATTCCGCCTCCTACGGTGAATGGTATGTTGATGGTCTCAGCCACGCGTGTCACCATCTCGGTGAATGTCTTGCGCCCTTCAAACGATGCCGTGATGTCAAGGAACACAAGTTCGTCGGCTCCAGCTTCGCTGTAGGCCTTGCCCAGTTCTACGGGGTCGCCTGCACTTCTTAGTCCAACGAAGTTGACACCTTTCACGGTCTCTCCGTTCTTTACGTCGAGACAGGGTATTATTCTGCGTACCAGTGCCATAGTTCTTCCATGTTAATGCGTCCTTCGTAAATAGCTTTGCCGAACACCACCGAGGGTATTCGGGCTTCATCGAGCTTCTCAATGTCGCCAATAGAGCTCACTCCGCCGCTTGCTATGAGGTGCAGGTCAGGGTAGCAGGCCATCACTTCTTTGTAAAGTTCGAGGGCCGGTCCTGCGAGTGTGCCGTCTTTTGAAATCTCGGTACACAGAACGTTCTTTACCCCCATTCTTACGTATTTTTCCAGGAAGGAGGGCAACGGCTCGTCTGACGAGTCCTGCCATCCGTTGATGCTGATGTAGCCATTCTTGACGTCGGCGCCGAGT
>AUXO014142407.1_pt1 | contig 11429 bp, 4 predicted proteins | sample 768731 | NCBI WGS metagenome assembly AUXO01 (sample SAMN02715735, study PRJNA202380) | gut metagenome | biome: sheep rumen | host: Ovis aries | place: New Zealand: Palmerston North | reverse complement strand
ATTGGATTATTATAATCAATACTTTCTGTTTCTAATAGAAATTCATTCATAATATCCATTAGTAATTATTTTGTTATTATTCTAATATTATTATTAATGCCTGTTGCTGTATTCAAATAGTCTTCCTACATGATTGGTTTCGAAGAATATGTCTTTTTAAACATGATTATACTAACTTAAGTACTGTTATTACTAATAATTTTTAATATATTATTATTTATATTTGTAAATCAGTGATGATTATTATATGAGGACTTTTTTTTATGAATAGAATCACTGAAAACTAATTAGATATGTTATGTGAAGAATTGGTTCAGGAAAATTAATAACACACAAATATACAGAAATATAAAAGAAAAAAGTGGTGGAGATCTAAAGAGGCTGAAAAAACATAAGTATATGTTTTCTTTTATTTTCTATTTCTTTAATTTTATCTAGTTTATCACTTTCACTTTACTTATTAAATGATTAAATACTCTATCTCCTTTCATTTACATACATAAAAAGGTACTTTGTGTCAGAATCAGAGTATACATAAATATAATCTCTTAATGAATTCTTTGTTTTATTAGAGAATTTTTGCAACATATTGTTCACTTACATAATTAGAAAAACAGGAGTTAATTGTAATTTATGATAATTATTGTTAAGTCAATCCTTTGATTTTTAGTTTTGATAAATTAGTTAATGGTTTATTGTTTAAATAACGTTTGTACATTTTTGTTGCTGGAAGCAGTAATAATTGTATGTTTTCTTCATCATTAAACGTTTTATTATTTTCTTTAACAAGTTTTGATAGGAAGTTTAATTTAACAAAACCTACATTTTCGAATTCTTCTTTATCTGAAGGGAATAAAAATCCGTTTTTTGAGTTTTTAAATCCTGCATACTCTATGAAATCTTTGTATGCCAGTTCATATAGATATTGTTTAGTCACGGATTCTATTCCTGGTTGTTTAGATAATTTATTTTTATTTTCATCTATTTTATAAACATAGTATTTTGCATCTAAGACGATAAAATTCTTTTTATAAAATAATATTAAATCTGGTTTTAAAGTATTTTTCTTAATGTGATTTTTATATTTTTCTTCATCATAAATGTTTAATGAGCCTAATTTTTCAAAAGTCCATTCAGGTTTATCGATAATTTCTTTTAGATTTTTCTTACCATATTCTGTGTAATCCTTATTTTTATTGGGCAATAGATTTTCTTTCTGTAGTTTTAGTATTTTCTTTTCTAATACATCACCTAAAACATTTTGACATACTTTTTCCCATACCATATTAAATGAATTAGTTCCATATAAAGAAAGATTTTCATTATCACCGAATAAATCTTCTTTTTTAAGAATTGCATGCATGTAACGCAGTAACTTTTGTTTATGTGTATTAAATTCTATTTTTTGTTCTTGTTCTATTCTTTTTAATATGCCTTGACTGAAAAAACTGTTTAAACTTTTATCACTAATATTCGCTGGTGTTAAGTCAAATATATCTAATAATCCCGTTATTTCTAACTTTTTAGAGCATTGAGTAATTATGCATTTGTGTAATTGTTGGAATATATCATATGTGTCTTCTTTGTTATATCTAGTTTCTAATTCCATATAATATGGTTTATTTTTAATTATTACTGGGTTATAATTGTTTATTGTCCTATCCCAATTTATTTCTCCATTTCCATTTATTTGATGTATTGTTTTGTAATTTGTGTATATTCCATGTTCATAGTAATCTTCAATGAAGAATAACATTAATGGGAGTAAATTTGATGATGTTTGATCGGAATCAAGATAATCATAGTCAACATTTTCGGTTTTATTATATTTTTTGATAACTTGTAATACTTGTTTAAATTTATCAGATAATTTATTATCATTTTCTAAACTGAAATACTTGGGATAGCAATGAATAACTCGATTTTCTACTAATATTATTCCTACATATTTAAAAATATAAAATCCATCATCATATGTTAAATAATCTTCTTGTTTTAAGGTGTTTAACAAATCCATGTTCACATTATTATTTTTAAAGAAATCTTCAGAATACCTTTTTAATTCTTTAACATACAATGGTTTTAAATCAATAGATTGCATTCTTTAATCACTTTCTTTATTTATCTCTTCATATCTTTTTTGTATGTCTTCATTGAATACATTAAGTCCCTCTTTGTCAAATATTTCACATATCTCGGAATATAATACATTTTCATTTTTTTCAACATTGGAGAATATTTTGCTTCTTTTTGCTCTTCCAACATCTTCAAATAAGTACATTAAGACTTTGTTTTTGAATACTTTGTTAAAATTTTCATCATCTAAATTGTCTTGTATAAAGTGGGAACCTAATAGTTTATCTTCGTTAATGTTATAACTCAATAATTCTTTATTTATTGCTTTTCTTAGACTATTCCAATTTATCTCTGTATTATCATTACCTATGTGATAGATAATATCTGATTCATTTTCATCTACCCCAACATACTGAAAATCCCATCTTCTTTTAAATGCTGTGTCCATAGGGAAAACTCCTTGGTCTGCACTATTCATTGTGGCCCAAAGATACATGTTTTCAGGTATCCATATTTTTTTATAGTTATATTTGCTAAGATCATTTTCTTTATTTTTGAACACATCGTTAAGATAATCCTTTAAATCTTCGGATGTTTGAATAGGATATTCACTAGCTCCAACAGGAAATTCTTTACCTTCTTCTTTTTCTCTATCCAATAACTGGAAAACATCTCCAAATACTGCAGCAACATTTGCACGGTTAATTTCTTCGATAATTAAAAGAAAATTTTTCTCAGGATTTTTAAATGCTCTGACAAGAGTTCTTATAAATGGTCCCGGAACGAAATCATAAGTAATGTCTTTTGTTTTATTTCCATTTTCATCTTTTTTCATTATCGGTTTGTAGGTTCCAACAAAATTTGCATAGGAATAGTCCTGATGGAATGTAATTCGTTCTTCATCACAGTTAAGTTTTTCTTTGTCTTGATTTAATTTGTAACTTTTTCCAGTACCTGGAGCACCAAAGTATATGAGATTTTTATTTTCGTTATCTACACGTTTTTGTATATCTTTTTTAAAAAAATATATTGGAAAATATTGGGATAAATAGTTTGTATGAAAACAAAACCTCTCAAAATCTTCGTAACAATCAATTTCAGTATTATTTTTTAAGTATTCTACTAATCTTCTAATACATTTATTATCTTTTAAATAGTTTCCAGTAATTTTTTCATAAGTTATTGAAAAATCATATTCTAATAATTTGCTAATTAACTCTAAAGCATTTTTAGATTTATTATTGATTACAGAATATTTTGATAAATTTAGATACATTAAACTAGCAGATAGTTTAGGCAAAGCAATGCCTTTAAAAATATCATTATTGCCTGCATTATCTAAAGAATTAGCTAAAATTTCTTCATCATTTTCATATCTAAATAATTCCAATAACTTAACATATGATTTAGCGAGAGATTTTAAATCATCTTCTGTTTTATAGTATGGTTTTGCCATAAATATTGCTTTTAAACTACCGATAGGTTCTTTAAAAATAGTATCTTTAGGTAATATTATTTCATCAATAATTCTATCTACATCAACAACACCATTATTAACATCAATGATTATTTCATCCAAATTTTTATTAAAATTATCACTTACTTGTTTATAATAATTATCAGATGTAAAATCATGACCATCCGTTTCTTTATAATTATTGATTAATAATTTTAAAAATTTCTGTTTAATATCTTTATCTGTATAACTTAGTATTATTTTATTCCATTTTTCTGCCTTAATAGTATCGATAGTCTTATTTGAAAAAGTGTATTTCTCAACTTCCATAGAATTTTTATATAACCATTTAACTTTACGTGAATGAACTAAATTATAATATAAGGGGACATTTGATTTTTTTGGTGAAATATAATCACTAACAATTATACCAATTCCATAAACAAGGTTTTTTTCAGGTGAAATGACTATAATATCACCTTTTTTCATATCATTTATAAATGTGTATATATTATGACATTCTTCTTTAATCGATGCATTTGTTCTAGTTTCTTCTAGTTTTTTAAAGATTTCTTCCGATGAATTAAATTTACTTAAATCTATATTTAAATCAACACTAAAAAATCCCATCGAATAATAGTCATAATCTAAAAAATGATTCCAAATGTTTTTATTTAAATTAGTATCACGTATTTGCCATACTTTTTTCACGTTAATTCGTTTAATATCATTAGTACTCTCTTTATTTTCGTACATATTACCCACTTTAACATTTTTTTATAAACTTTAATAATTAACTTTAAAGATAGTCTCTATTAAAAAATATAAATAATTAAGGTTCAGGAAATAGTTATTTTTCGGCTATGTAGAGAAGTAATTATTTTTAATTTTTAGCAAAATTATTGATTTAATAAGTTATTTTTAAAAAATCGAGAATATTTATAAAAATATAATTAAAACAATAATCACAAGTGTAAAATAAAATTTACAGGATAACAATTAATTAAAAATAATATAAGAAGAATTATTCATTTCAGACATGAATAAAACCTATTTTTTTCAACATATCTTTGTAGTTTATACTTAGTAAGTTATATCTTCTAAATATACAAGAAAATAAACACCCTAAAAGTAAATCTTAGAAAAAAAAATTGAAAATTTTAAGAAAAATTAGTAAAGATAAAAAAATATAACTTAATTGTACTTATTAACTTTTCGTTATAGACATATTATATAAAAGTTATGACTATATTTTTTTTATCATATATTCGGAAAAGCGTTAAATTACTTAAATATTTTAAAATTTATATTTTTAGTATTTTTTAATGAAAGATTTTTATTTTTGTAATTTAATAATATATTTATCTAAATAAATATAACAAAATATTCTGGTAGAGATTTATGGTTAATCCTAAAAAATATACAAATAATTTAAATGAAGATGATTTGAATAAGATTTATAATAAATTAAATATTGCTTATAAGAGTTCCAGAGATTTAAAAATTAAAAAAAATATTAATCAACAAATTTTAATATTTATATTAGCTTGTAGACGTTTATCATCTTATGAACTAGTTAGAATTCCATACAAGGCTATAGAAAATGACGTAAATGATATTATTTATAAACACCTTTCAGAACAAGTAAATAATAATTTTTGTTCAATAGATGATTTATTATTAACTGATGCTAATTATGAACCTTTAAAAGAAGAGGATATTGATCAAATTTTAGGAAAAATAAAAATTGATAAATTAGATAAAAAAATCACAGTTTCTGCATTAAATGTTACAAAATCCCGATTTAATGAGTTTAATAAAAAAAATATCAATAAACGAAAATTAAATAAATTCATAGAATTTCAAAATGAAAAAAGAAAAATGAATGATAATATTAATTCTATTTTAAAAGATAATGAACATGAGGAACTAGAAGATAAATATGATAATATAACAGAGTTAGAAGAAAAATTGGAACTTATTGATTATAATTTACAAAATTTTAAAGAAAATTTTAATCCAATTAAGCAAGAAATTAGAAAAAATACTAAATTAATAGACAAATTAATGAATACTCAAAAATCATTTGAAGAAAGTTATTATACTAACATTAATCAATTAAATAGAAATTTAGAAGATATTAAAAGTAATGTCATTGAAAAAATTGAAAATACATCTAATAATATATCATTAGAAGACATAAAAGATATCAAAAATAATTTAACATTATTAATAGAAAATCAAAAAATAATTCTAAAAAATATCAAAAACAATGATTCTTTGTATAGAGAAAATTTAGATTATCCGAAAGAAGAAGTTTATAATGAAAGATCTTCAGATAATAACCACATTTATGAAGAATATTTTAAAAAATTAAATGAAAATGAAATTAAAGAGTTTTTAAGTTTGAAGAAAACTAATAATAAAAAAATAACCTATGAAAATATTATTGAATTTAAAGACATAGATGAAAAAGAATTGAAAACAGATGTTATTGATTGGTTATGTGATAATATTAAAATTAGTTATGATGAAAAAAGTTATGTTGAGGATATTTATATTATTAACAAATTAAGGCATTATTTCCATAAGAATAAGAAAAACTTTGATGAAATTATATTACAAAAAAATTTAACTGATTATATTTCTTCCTGGTACTACAAGAATACGAAATGGGAATATAATGAAAAATTAATATATGAAGATGAATATGGAGTAAAAAGATTTCCTAGAATTAGATTGATAAGTAATAATACGGACATAACTGCTGAAAATGCTAATAATAAATTTTTATCTATTATAATTACATGGTTAAAAGAAAATACAGTTAAATCTAATGGTTTTTCATCTTACAACGAAGAGATATTAGATAAAATTAGAATTTTATTTGAAAAAGAGGGATGGGAATTTATACATGATTATGAAGAATATAGTGAATTTAAAAATAAGAGTTTTAAAGTAATATATATAAAAAACTTTTCTCAATTGATTGGTAAAGCTATTAAAAAAATTTATCCATTTATTAATGATCGAACAGTATCTGTTGAAAAAAATAGAACTAGGTATCCTAATATTAAAATTAAAGAGAAATATGAAATAATGACTTTAAATCATATAAAAACAGAATTTCCTGAGATTAAATACGAGGACAATAACCAAATATATGATTGGATATTAAATAACATAAAATTTACCAATAAAAATAATCATATGGTTAATATAGAGATATTATTAACAGAATTAAGAGATAATTTGGGATTTAAAGATCAGATATCCGATTCTACAATGAAAGATGTATTTTTGTTCTCGTTCAATAAGTTTCATTCAGAATTTTCTGAAGATAAATTATTAATATATAATAATAATTTTATTATAGGTTATGAATATACAAAAATGAACATACACCATAAACATATAATAAATTCATGGATAATAAACCATATCGAATATTCAAATGATCCTCAAGATAAAATATTAATTGATGTTTTGAAATCTAAAGTTACTATAGAATTATTGGATAATAATATAAGTGTTGTTAATGATTTAATGTATTCTAATTTACCTGATGAATATAAAAAATTTTTAATTACAAAATCAAGCTTTGAACATATATTTGATTTTACCTTAAAAAATAATTATCCAAATTTAGAAATTAAAAAGATTAACGGTGAAAACTATGTTTTTGGAATTAAAATGTATCTAGATAAATTATTAACAGAGAATATGATTAAAGAATGGATTAAAGAACATATAACTATTGTTGATCAACCATTAGTGTTATATGAAAGTAAAATAATTGAAGAATTAGAAAATTATATGATTACAAATAAAATTAGAACTAAAACAGACTTTGATTTAAATAATCATCTGTTGAAAGAGTTAAACAAATATTATTTAGAAAATAAAAACGAAGAATTAGTTGTTTGGCATAGAAATGATGAAAAATGCTTTGAATCTTTAAGTATAAATAATATTTAATCATCTTTTAATAATTAAACTATAAATATTCATTTCTTTCTTCTTTTTTTACTTCAAAACTCAACTCCAATAAAATTGTTTAATAAATTAATCTTTTTATTTAAATTAACAAACGGTATACTAATTCATGATACTCAGTTACTTATATTAATACTTGAAGTATTCTGATTTTAAAAGATTAGTTATTTCTAAGAATGCTAAAAACCAAAAAATAGATATATGAGTTATAAATATTTTAATAGAATAATATTAAAAAATATATTTATATCAAATATTTATTGAAGGAATTAATTATGGATGCAGGTAAATCTAATTTATTAAAGTACTTACGTAAAGATGTTCAGTTTTTTATACCTATTTTTCAACGTAAATATTCATGGGAAGATAAGCAGTGTTTAAAGTTATGGGATGATATAATAGCTGTTGGTTCTGAAAAGGATGTTTTAAATCATTTTTTAGGCAGTATAGTTTATTTAAGAAATGAGGACATGGTAGCTGATGTTGAACATTGTATGATAATTGATGGACAACAAAGATTAACAACAGTAACTTTGTTAATTTCAGCTATGATTCAATTCTTAGATAATAATCAAAATAATACTGATTCTCAAATAAATCGTTCAAAATTATTAAAATGTATATTCAATGAAGATGAGGATTCCAATGACAAATATGAATTAATATTGACACAAGAAGATAATGAATGTTTAAAAAAAATCATTGATTCTATAGTACATAATGATGAAATACATTTTGATAAAAATATAATCAGTAATATAAAAAATAATTATTATTTGTTTTATAACAAAATTACTAAAGATAATATTAATAGTTTGTATGATGGTTTAAAAAAATTAATTATAATTAAAATCGCTTTAGAATATCAAAAAGATAATCCTCAATTAATATTTGAAAGTTTAAATTCTACTGGTTTAGATTTATCACAAGCAGATCTAATTAGAAATTATATTTTGATGAATTTAGATAAAAAACAACAAAATTACTTATATAACACTTACTGGCATGAAATGGAATCAGAATTTCAAAATTATTCAAAAAAGAAACTTTTTGATCGTTTCATAAGAGATTATTTAACACTTAAATTGAATAAAATTCCAAATCTTAGCTCAGTATATGAAGAATTTAAAATTTATTCAGATCTGTATGGAGATACAGAAGAGCTAGTTAAAGATGTATATAAATACTCAAAATATTTTATAAAGTTAGTCTTTGAAAAAGAAGAAAAACCAAAAATAAACAATGCTTTTAAAGATTTAAATGAATTAGGTTATGATGTATCACGTCCATTCATTATTGCAGTTTATGATGATTATGAAAATGAAATAATTGACCAAGAAACATTTGTTAAAGTATTGAAACTGATTGAAAGTTACATGTTTAGAAGAACAGTATGTGATTTAAAGACTAATGTGTTGAATAAACTATTTATGAGTTTACATAAAGATATTGATTTAAAAAATTATTATGAATCCTTAGAATATCTTTTAGCTACTAAAACACATAGTCAAAGATTCCCTAGAAATAATGAGTTTAAAGAGTTCTTTATAATTAAAGACATGTATTCTAATAAAAATGTTCGTAATTATATATTAAGAAAATTAGAAAATGGAAACTCAAAAGAAGAAATAAATATTTCTGCATACACAATTGAGCATATAATGCCTCAAAATAATAATTTATCTGATGAATGGAAATATGAGTTAGGTGAAAATTATGAAGAAATACATGAAAAATATCTTCATACAATAGGAAACTTGACTCTAACAGCATACAATTCAAATTTAAGTGATAAAAGTTTTTATGAAAAACAAACAATAGAAAATGGATTCAATGATTCACCATTAAGATTAAATAGCTATCTAAAAACAGTCAATAAATGGGATGAAACCACTATAATGGAAAGAGCAAACATATTATTTGATAAAGCCTTGACAATTTGGACTTTCCCACAAGTAAACATTAACCGTATAGAAAAATGGTCATCATCAAAAAAATATACTTTGGAAGATCATGAATTCGTAAGAGAAAATCAACCGATGAGCTCTATTTTCAAAATTTTAGATGAAAAAATATTGGAATTAAACGAAAACAATAAAAGAGTTATTCTTAAGAAGGTAATAGGTTATAAAAATAAAAAACGATTTGTTGACCTGATTGTAAAGAAAAAATTAATCACAGTCAGTATTTACATACCACTATCTGAAATAAATGATCCACGTGAAATGTGTAGGGATATGACTGGTATTGGTAGTTGGGCTAATGGAATAACAGAATTTAAAATTGAGAACAGGGATGATATAGATTATGCTATAAATTTAATTAAACAATCATATTATTATGTTTCTAAATAAACTTTCTGTTGAAGAGTACTTATTAAAATATTTAATATAATAAAAGAATTATTTTTGTAATAAACTTTTATTTTTTTTAAAAAAAATAATAATTTCCTTAAATCAACATTATTCTTTGCAAATATTCCTAAACATTTATAATGAAGGTTACCAACCCAAAAATAATTAGTTCCTATTTGTTTTTCTATTATATTTTTGTATTCTGTGTATTTATCAAGTGGTTCCGGGGGTTTTCACATTCTTCAATAACTAAATGTCTGCATCTACATAAGTATCGGAATCTTCATTAAGGATTGATGTTATTTTTTTCTCTAAAACTTCCATTGCAATTCCAAGTAGTGATTATCATATTTACACCTATTATCTTCAGTGAATTTTAATTAAATATTTTTTTTATTTATTGATGATATTATTTATCAAAATATAGTTTATATTTTAACTTATTTTCTATTAATATTTTAATTTATTAATAATTGTGATTAAGTATATGTTTGGTAATTTATTAATAATAAGATATTATTTTTAAATATTATATTATATTTAGGTCAAATAATTATAAATAATATATTAATATGGTAATTTATTAAAAAAAGTTATATTTAAGTAGTGTATCAGTATATCTAAAAAAATCTAAAAGATTAAATTGTTTTGATTATAAATAACTAACCATTATAGGAAATATAATGTATTTTGAAGGATATTTTTATTTAAATTTAAATTTTTGGATTTTTAATAGGTGGGAATATTATGGCAAATTTTCAGGAAAAATCAACATTCATATGGAACATAGCAGACCTTCTCAGAGGTTCATATAAAAGAAACGAATACCAAAAGGTTATATTGCCTTTTACTATTTTAAAAAGATTTGATTCCGTGTTACAATTTTCAAAAAAGGAAGTAGTGGAATTTTATAAAGAACATAAGGATTCCTTTTCTATAGATGAAATGAGAGTTCCAATGAAAGATTTACTTTATGATGAAGAAGGAAATGAGTTAAACTTTTATAATGTTTCTCCATACACATTCGACTCATTGTTAGATGATCCAGAACAAATAGAAGAAAATTTAAATTTATACATAGATAGTTTCACATCAAATGTAATAGACATTCTAGAAAATTTCGAAATAAAAGACCAAATTAATAGACTAGCTAAAGCTGATTTATTATATTTATTAATGAATAAATTTACTGATGATAAAATAGACCTTAGCCCTAAAAAAGTCAGTAACCATGAAATGGGAACAATATTTGAAGAACTTATACGTAAATTCTCAGAAACAAGTAATGAAGAAGCGGGTGAGCACTTCACACCAAGAGATATTGTCAAGTTAATGACAGAAATAATGTTCATAAATGATGAAAATATTAACGAAGATGGAATAATACGTACTGTTTATGATCCAGCTTGTGGAACGGGAGGTATGTTAACAAGTTGTGAGGAATACATAAAAAAACAAAATCCCAATACTAATATTGTATTATTTGGTCAAGAAATAAATCCTGAAATATATGCTATTTGTAAAGCAGATATGCTTATTAAAGGAGA
>AUXO013805888.1_pt1 | contig 11429 bp, 9 predicted proteins | sample 768731 | NCBI WGS metagenome assembly AUXO01 (sample SAMN02715735, study PRJNA202380) | gut metagenome | biome: sheep rumen | host: Ovis aries | place: New Zealand: Palmerston North | reverse complement strand
TGTATAATGTACAAAATATAATAACAAACCATGAATAATAAAAATCCCCTTGTTGCCATACGTTGTATGACTTTTAACCACGCACCATATATTTCAGATGCTATGAACGGGTTCTGTATGCAAAAGACTTCTTTCCCATTTGTATGTGCTGTCATTGACGATTGCAGTACTGATGGTGAGCAAGAAGTTTTAAGCAATTACCTTCATGAACATTTCGATTTGGAAGATCAGTCCGTCGTGAGGAATGAAGAGACCGATGACTACAAGTTAATCTATGCCCGTCATAAAGAAAACCACAACTGCTTCTTTGTCGTATTGTTTCTGAAATATAATCACTATAGTATAGGAAAAGATTCACGGAAATATGAATATATAGAAGAGTTTGAGAAAAATGCAAAGTATATTGCCCTCTGCGAAGGCGATGACTACTGGATAGACCCGTTAAAGTTGCAGAAGCAGGTGGATTATATGGAGAAACATCCTGAATGTGGATTAGTATGGGCTAAAGCGAAATGTTATATCCAAGATAAACAAAAATTTGATGGCACAACAGGGCGATATATGGCAGGGTATTATGATATGTTTGTGAATTATTCTATATCTCCATTGACTAGCCTTTATCGTAAATCTTCAGTTGAAGGTTATGCAGAATTTGTAAAAGGCCAGAAATGGTTATTGGGTGATTCTCCTTTATATTTATATATAGCCCATGATAACGATATTCATTTTATGGATGAGATAGTAGGAGTTTATCGTATTTTGAATAGTTCAGCCTCTCATCATAACACTTTCGAAAAGAATTTGGCTTTTCAAAATTCTACTTTTGATGTGGTAAAATTCTATTGTGAGAAATATGGACATCCGAATTTCAAACAATTAGAAACGATCCATTACTCACGGGTTTTTAATTATGCATTCAACTATGGTAGAATTGATATCGCACGGGATATTTATAAACTGATACCTGCTCCTAATTTAATATTAAAATTTAAGAGATTCATTTTGCCGAGTCGAATATTAAGATATATATATCAATTTTTATACCATAAGCTAGTAAATTAAATGTCAAAAATCAGTATAATAATTCCTGTATATAATGCTGAGTTGACTATCAGGCAATGTATTGATAGTATCTTATCTCAGAATTATAAAGATTTTGAGTTATTATTAATAGATGATGGCTCAAAGGATAACTCATTTGTTATTTGTGAAGAATATGCACTGCATGACGAACGTGTGCATGTTTTCCACAAAGAAAATGGTGGAGTAAGTTCTGCCCGTAATGTTGGGCTTGATGAAGCCCAAGGAGAATGGATTACGTTTATAGATTCTGACGATTATATAGAACAGGATTATCTTGAAGATTTGGTTATTGAAGACACCAGCCTGTTTATTAAATCACATAAATCTTTTAGGGGTAACGATACAGCTCTGTATACGATATGTAGTTTTGAAGACAAGAAACTTCTGGAGGGAAAAGATTTGAGGAAGTTTATTAAGAAATATGTGTCTGGCTTCATCTTTAGGGGACCATGTGGAAAATTTTATAAGAAAGATAAAATAGGTTCATTGCGTTTTCAAGAAGACATGACTGTAGCAGAGGATGCTTGTTTTGTAATGAATTACTTGTCAAAAATAGATAATTTGTGTGTTCTACCAAACGGAGCTTATGTTGTTAGATTAGGTCTTGTTCTTGCGGATGAAAAATATAAGGTTTCGGTCTCAAATGCGATACAATCTTTAAAATATCTTCATGAGGCATATCTAAAAGTAGATGATAAGTTTTTGATAGGTCATTATGGCTTTTTGTCATTTATAGGTTCTTTTAAAAGAATGTCGCGTGATGATTGGAGTAAAAAGCCCGCTACTTGGTATCGTAATGCAGCAATTAAAAAAATGTATAGTTTTATATGGCCTGAGCTTAGTTGTACAGAAAAAGTAAAGTTATTTATTTCTAACATTTTGCAAAAATAAATTTTTTAATAGAATCGTAAGCTAATTATGAAGTCAAAATATAAAATAATATTAGCCAATGCGCTTATTCGTAATGGTAATCGTGGATGCGTAGCATTGACTATTTCTTCTATGTATCTTATTCAAAGAATTTTGAATAAGAAGAATGCTGTCGTGGATTTCTATCTCATGAATTCTGGTATACCTAAAGGTTATGATTTTGAGAAAGATTATCAACTTGAACTTGGAGATACAATATTGAGATATAGAGCGGCAGAATATCCCTACTGTAAAGGGATAAGAGGCAGACTTAGAATGCTAGCATCACCAATTGCATACAACAAGAAAGTGAAATTGCTGAAAAACGCTGATTTTATTTTTGACACAGGTGCCGGTGACAGTTTTGCAGATATTTATGGGAAAGGGAGGTTTTATTTGATAGATAAGATACATCTATTGGCACGGAAATACGGGAAAAAGTATTTCTTTTTACCTCAGACGATAGGTCCTTTTTCTGATTCCGACGTTAGGAAGGATGCCAACCTATCACTTGAGAAAAGTGCTTTCGTTATGACGCGAGATAAAAAGAGTTATGATTATGTCGTTCAAAACGTTCCATCTCAAAAGAATGTCATGGAGTATATTGATGTAGCGTTCTTTTTGCCCTATCACAAGATGGAATTCTCTACGGATTTTGTGCATGTGGGTTTAAATATTTCGGGTTTATTATGGAATGGTGGTTATACAAAAAATAACCAGTTTGGTCTTCGTGATAACTATCAGCAGGTTATTACAAGTATCATCGATTATTTCATAGCCATTCCGAATGTTAAGTTGCACCTCGTTGCTCATGTTGTTTCGCAGGAGCGTTCGGTTGAGAATGATTATGCTGTTTCTTATGATTTATGGACAAAATATGCAAATGATAGATTGATTTTAGCTCCCTTGTTTTTAAGTCCTGTCGATGCAAAGAGTTATATTTCAGGTTTGGATTTCTTTATGGGTGCTCGTATGCATGCTACTATTGCTGCCTTTTCTTCTGGAGTTCCTGTTGTACCAATGGCATATAGCCGAAAGTTTAATGGTTTGTTTGAAGAAACATTGGATTATTGTCATATTGCGGACATGAAAACAAACTCCAAAGAACAGCTATTATCGCTTATCTCCGAATCTTTTAATCAAAGAGATTCGTTGAAAAAAGAAATTGAAAAAGCCAATAGTGGTATAGTTGAAGATAAAAAGAATCAATTATTGTCTGATTTGGAAACCATTTTATTAGGCTAAAAAATGAAAGTTTTGTTATTGGGCGGAACAGGTGCCATTGGCAGTTTTTTGATTGACATTTTAGAAAAGAATCAAATAAATACGGTAATCACCTCTCGTAGCTTACGTGACTCAAACGAATATATAACCTATGTCAAAGGGAATGCAAAAGACATGGCATTTCTAACAGCATTATGTTCAAAAAAATGGGATGTAATAGTGGACTTTATGTCCTATTCGTCGCACGAATTCTCTAAAGAACGCAGAAATTTATTGTTAAACAGCACGTCTCAATATATATATTTAAGTAGTTGCCGGGTTTTTGCAAATAGCAGTTCTCCGATAACAGAAAATTCCGATCGATTATTGGATGTCTGTCAGGATCGTCAATTTTTGGATACAGATGAATATGCTCTTGCCAAAGCAAGACAAGAAGATATCCTTTCGGGAAGCGATTTCTCTAATTGGACGATAGTTAGACCATACATTACCTATGGAAGTAGCAGGTTTCAATTAGGTGTTATGGAGAAAGAAGAGTGGCTAAAGAGGGCGCTGCAACGAAAAACAGTTGTTTTCCCGAAAGATCTGTTGCCAAAAAACACAACAATGACTCACGGCAAAGATGTTGCAATGGGGATATTCTCGGTTATGGGTGATGAAAAACAACTTCGGCAAAAAGTAAATTTAATGACATCTCATCATAAGACTTGGGCTGAAATTATAGAAATCTATAAAAACCTGCTAAAAACGATAGCAGGTATTGATTTGAAAATCAAATATGTAGGTCTTAATGAGTTCTTAAGTTGTCGTTCGGATTCCTTAAAGTATCAATTACTATATGATAGGTTGTATAATCGGGTATTTGATACATCTAAGCAAAAGACTGTGATGGGTGATTATGAGTGTCTTCCTGTTGAAGTTGGTCTGGCAGATTGCCTGCAGCAATTTTTCGATCAAGGTTGTTTGTTTAAAAAGATTATATTAAAGAACGAAGCAAGAAAAGACAGACTAACCAAAGAAATTTCATCCTTTAAGGATTTTGCTTCACTAAAAGAAGCGTATTCATATTTTTTATGGAGGTTTGTTAAATAACTTTTGATATGGAGTCAAATTATCATTATACAAGTGAACGGAATGTTCAAATAGTTATTGCGCTATTAAAAGCTAATAATATCAGTAAGGTTGTAGCATCACCGGGCACAACAAATATCGCATTTGTTGCGAGTATTATGCATGATTCTTTTTTTGAGATCATTTCATCGGTCGATGAACGTTCTGCTGCATACATTGCTTGTGGTATAGCAGAAGAATCGGGTGAACCCGTGGTCTTGTCATGTACTGGCGCAACAGCCTCCAGAAATTATTTGTCTGGATTGACTGAAGCATATTATCGCAAGTTGCCTATTTTGGCTATCACATCAACCCAAGATGTATCAAACGTAGGTCACTTGCAGGCTCAAGTTATCGATAGAAGTCAGCAACCTAAAGATGTGGTTCGTTATAGTGCCAATTTGCAATCTGTTAAGAACGATATAGATGAATGGGATTGTAATATAAAAGCAAATACTGCAATACTGGAGTTAAAGCGACATGGTGGCGGTCCCGTACACCTTAACTTGACAACGGTTTATAGTAGAGATTTTTCTACAGAAGAAATTCCATTCGTTAGAAAGATTTCTAGAATAGAATCAGGAGACAAGATGCCTAATCTTCCCTCAGGAAGGATTGCTATTTATGTTGGTAGTCATTTACCTTTTTCACAATCCCTATCTGACACGATAGATCGCTTCTGCGAGGCTAATGATGCTGTTGTGTTTTGTGAACCGACAAGTAACTACAAAGGTAAATTTCGTGTAATGTATGGTTTACCAGGGGCACAATTGTATTTTCGTACAGATATAAATAAGTCCCCAGATTTATTAATACATATAGGCGAAGTCAGTGATTTTATCGGTACCTTTAGTGGTGCACATGAGGTATGGAGAGTAAATCCAGATGGAGAAATAAGAGACCGTCTTAGAAAACTTACATATGTTTTTGAGATGGAAGAATGTGATTTCTTTGCGTTTTATGCGAATCATGGTGTTCACGAAGGTCATCAATATTTGCAAAGTTGTCAGCGTGTATATAGCGAAGTTTATGAATCCTTGCCAGAATTACCTTTTAGTAATCTGTGGATAGCTTCTAAAGTACACAAGTTGATACCAGATCATTCAGAATTGCACCTTGGCATTTTAAATTCATTGCGTTCATGGAATTTATTTGATTTCAATAAAGAGATTGATGTTTTTTGTAATGAAGGGGGATTTGGTATAGATGGCAATATCTCAGCCTTAGTTGGTGCGTCATTAATCCATCCAGATAAAACATACTATGGAATTGTTGGTGATTTGGCATTTTTTTATGATATGAATGTTTTGGGAAATCGCCATGTTGGTAATAATATTAGGTTGCTGTTAGTGAATAATGGTGTTGGATCAGAGTTCCATTATCATGGAAATCCGGGTTCTATGTTCATGCCAGAAACCCCTAAGTATATCTCTGCTGGAGGTCATTATGGAAATCAATCTCGCAAGTTCGTAAAGCATTTTGCGGAAGACTGGGGATATCAATATCTTTCTGCTTCTTCTAAAGAAGAATTCTTAAATCGCATGCAACTATTTTTTTTAGATGAAGTTCAAGAGAGACCGATTATTTTTGAAGTCTTCACTAATGTCGATGATGAAGTAAAGGCATTAGATCTGATAAAGCATATAGTATCTCCATCTACAAATTCTTTAAAAAAGGCAGTAAAGAATTTGATCGGAGATAGTTGTTATGAAGCTGTTAGAAAAATAGTAAAGAAGTAAAGATGGGAAGTGGCAAAAAGATATTTGCTGGCGTAGCTTGGAGTACACTTGTTACTATAGTAAATGCTATATATGGTTTCTTTTCAGCACCTTTGCTAATCAATTATTTAGGGAAGGCCGATTACGGTTTGATAGGTCTTGCAACATCTATTAATGGTTATATGGCCATTATGGATATGGGACTTAATTCAACGAGTGTCCGGTTCTTTTCAGTTTGGTTGGCAAAAGGCGATGAGGACAAAGTGCAGAAACTGATGCAGACGTGTACTGCCTTTTATGGATCCATCGGGCTAATTAACGCTTTAGTATTACTGATTGTTTATTATTTCTCTGGAACAATATTCAATGTAACACCAGAACAGGATGCTATTTTAAAACAGTTGCTTATAGTGTTGGCATGTATGGCATTGGTCAACTGGTATACAGCAACTTATACCCAATTAATTACAGCCACGGAGAATGTAGCTTGGATACAGAAAACAACCCTATTGACCAAACTATTGATGGTAGTAGTCTTGCTTTCCACTGTCTTTTTTAAGCTTTCAGTCGTTGAATTTGTGATAGGGACAAACCTGGTAACTTTAATTATTTTGCCCTTAACCATTCGCAAAATTAGAATTGAAACTCCTTTTGTGAAATTCCATGCAAAATTTGACAAACAGACATTTAAAGAAATCTTACCTTATAGCTTTAATATCTTTTCGTTTGGTATATTCCAGTTTACGTTCCAAAAACTGAGGGTCGTATTGTTGGGTATGCAATGTACTCCAGCCTCCATAACTGATTATAATGTGATGGGGGCTTTAGCAGGCTTGGCAAGTATGATGAGTGGTGTTTTTATGGCTTCTTTAATACCCTCGGCATCGCGTGTCGTTGCTCAAGGGAATCGAGAAAAGTATTATCAAATTGCCTATCAGGGAACTAAATTTATTTCCATTAGCCTATGTTTTTGCGTATTTGGGCTTATGACTGTAGATTCTGACCTCATGTACATATATGTTGGCGAAAGTTTTATGCATTTGATTCCTTGGCTTAATATATGGTTATTGTGTATGTTAGGAGGGCACAATCAGTGCATATCCAGTTTGATATTGGCTGGAGCAGATATCAGGGCCATAAGGAATATCAGTGCTTTTTCTTCACTGATTGGTCTTGTGGTGACATGGTTTGCAATACCAATATATGATAGTGGAGGATTAGTTATCGGCTTATGCGTTTATTCCGCAATTCAAATTTTGTTCTATTGGCTTTACTATTGGCCTAAGAAAATGGATATTGACAGTAAGAAAGTTGTGTTTCAGTCATTTCTTCCTTATGTATTTGTTGGAGGGTGTATAACGCTTGGGTTGCAATTAATTCCTCATTCAGATAACCATTGGTTTAATGTTATTCTTTTTGGTGGCATCTTTGCCGTATTGTATCTTGTGGGAATTATTGCTCTGTTTAATCATGATGACCGCCAGTTTATCATGTCTATACTGAAAAGAAAGTCTCGTTAATTGTGGCAAGCAAAGAAAATTATCTGACTACTTTCAAAGCAATGGGAATCATATTGATGGTTGTCGGACATAGTGGATGTCCGGAATATCTCCATCGACTAATTTATTATTTCCATATGCCATTATTCTTTTTTGTTAGTGGTTATTTCTTCCATTTGAATGGAGATACAAAATCCTTTGTTGTTAAAAGGATTAAAGGTTTGTATCTTCCGTATGTTAAATGGGGAATTGCTTTTTTATTACTGCATAATTTTTTATTTGAAATTGGCATATACAATGGACAGTATGGATATAATGGGAATGTATTTCACGCCTATGATTTTCATGAATATATAGTAAGATTCTGTTTTGTGGTTTTTACCATGGATAAGCATGAACCTATGTTGGGCGGATTCTGGTTTTTGAAAACCTTATTATTGGCATCTGTTATGGTAAGATTGCTTGTTAAATTGGCATCGTATTTAGTAGAACATCAAAAGATATTGATAACTTCTTTTTTGTGTGTATTAGGATTACTGATCACAAAGTATTTAGAGATGAATATTCTTTATGTCGGTAATGTCTCAATTATATTCCTAGGAGCCGTTTTCTATTTAATAGGATACGGATATCGACATGTTGAAAAGGAATCTTTTTATCGGTGGTATTATGTGTTTGTATCAGGTACTGTTTTATTGATTTTTACGTCGGCATATCACCCCATAAATATGTATTGTAATTTTGATGATGTATTTATGTATATTATCATTGCATGTAATGGAATGTACAGTACATTGGGAATCTGTTATCATCTTGAGAAAAAAGGTTGGGGATTATATTATATCGGGAAAAATACGATGCAAATCTTGGCATTACATTTTTTGTCATTTAAAATAGTAAGTTTGTGTGTTATCTTATTATATGCTCTGCCAACTGAAATGTTGTCTGAATTTCCTGTCATTAAATGTCATCAGGAGATAACATGGCCACTTTATTCATTAGTTGGTATTTCGCTACCTCTATTGATAAAAGTAGGATATAACAAAATGAAGCCATGTTTATACAAAATGTGATATAACAAAGGGTAATCATGGAAAATCAATACTTATTTAGTATAACAATTCCTGCATATAAAGGTGCGTTCCTGAAAGAATGCATACAAAGCGTGCTGTCTCAAACATATTATACTTTCGAAATTGTTATTTTTAATGACAATTCACCAGAAGATTTGGAAACTATAGTTAAGAGTTTCTCTGACGAAAGAATACGCTATTACAAAAATGACGTTGGTTTTGGGGCTGAGCATGTGGTTGGTAATTGGAATAAGTGCTTAGCGTATGCAAAAGGCGATTTCATTATCTGTATGGGTGACGATGACAGGCTAAAACCAAACTTCCTTTCAGATTTGAATGAACTGATTAACAAGTATCCTGATCTGGACGTGTATTACTCACGGACTGAGATTATTAACGAGGAGTCAGAAGTTGTAAGAGTATTAGATGAACGTCCTGAAAGAGAATCGGTTTATGAAATGATTCAGAAAAGGAAAAATGGCCGCAGTATGTTTATTGGAGATTATTGCTATAGGATAAGCATGCTACGGGAAAAGGGTGGTTTCTATGATTTACCTTTTGCATGGGGTAGTGATGCCATTACTGCCTATATGATGGCTGGTCAGAAAGGTATTGCCAATACAAGAAATGTAGGCTTTCAGTACCGAGTGAATAGTCATACTATCAGTAGTAGTTCTTCAAATATTGAAGGTAAGATGAGAGCGATCCAGCAAGAACGTGGATGGTTTCGGAACTTTTATTCAATACCGCCTGCAGATTCCAATTTGAACGTTTTATACGAAGACTTAAAGAATGACAATGAGCGTTATTTTGAAAGGATGGCTTCAGGAGATTTGATAAGAAGTATTTCTGAATCACCCATTCATTCAACATGGAAGTGGATTCGACTGAGAAAGTATTATGAATTGTCGTTGTCTTTTATTTTTCGTTGTGCTTTTCACGCAATAATAAAGAAATAATATTCTGATGAAAATAGGAATTGTCACTTTTCACGCATCTCATAATTATGGGTCCATGTTGCAGGCATGGGCATTGCAGACCTTTCTTGTCAAGCAAGGACATGAGGTGGAGATTATTAACTATCGCTCTTTCTTCCAAAAAAGGATGTACTTTAAGGCCTTTGAATGGGGGAATAAGAATGCTTGGAAATCGAGTCTGAAGAGGTTGTTCTTGTATCCTTCCTCTTTTCGGGGTTTAAATAAGAAGTGGCATTTGTTTGAAGATTTTTTGCATAAAGAACTTTATCTTACTCCAGAATTTAACACCGTCGAGCAACTCTATCAGGCTAAGTTTGATTACGATGTAGTTATTGTCGGTAGCGATCAGATTTGGAATACCGACACCAAGGAATGTACAGAAGCTTATTTCGCCAATTTCGTAAATTGCCCAAAGATATCCTATGCGGCTTCTTTTGGACCAGATGTTTCACATATTAAAGTTGATTTTATCCGAAAACACTTAAAGGGATTTCAGGCATTGTCAGTGAGAGAGGAAGCAGGTAAACAGTTCCTTATCAAAAATGGTTTAGCGGATAAAACGGAAATAGTATGTGATCCGACATTGTTATTGGAGAGCCAAGATTACAATGCTTTAATCGATGAAAAGCCCTTAATTGAAGAAGATTATATCTTTTTCTATACGCCCCATGCAGTACCTCGGGCTTATTTCCCTATAGCTAATGAAATCGGAGAAAAGTTAGGGATGCCAGTACTCACGGATAGAGCTTATTACCCCAAAGATATCAAGCAATATAAATATATCCACAACTATCCAGAAGTAGGACCAAAAGAATTTTTGAACCTCATTAAGAATGCCAAATTGATACTTGGTGGCTCATTCCACATGTTAGTATTCTCATTATTGTTTCATAAAGATTTCTATAGCATTAATGGAGATGTGGATGAACGTACTAAGAATTTGTTGTCTAAAGTGGAATTTCAGGACAGAGCTATCAGTTTGAACAACCAATACATTAATCAGATTAGTCCCATCGTATCATTTGACAGATGTGATGACAGATTATTTCAGTTGAAAGACTTTGCAATTGATTTTTTGAAATGTAATATCAATCAGAATGCTCCCGACGTTAACAATCATTGTACCCATCTATAATGGCGAGAATACGATTTGTCAATGTGTCGATTCTATTCTTGTATAAGAGTTTCGTAATTTTGAACTCTTGCTAATAGACGAGGGTTCTATAGATCAGTCACCGGCTATTTGTGATGAATATACCAAACGAGATGCTCGTGTGAAAGTTTTCACAAAGAAAAGGCGGTGTAAGTTCTGCAAGAAGCCATGGTTTAAGTATAATCCATAAACGCAAATGGTATTCTAATAGAAAATGATAATCTCATTACAGATAATGTTTAAACAGATTTGTCGGTCTAGCAGAAGTTGCGACTAATTGTAGCAAGGGTTTAAAAAAGATTAAAAGGTAAATAGGTGATGAAGAAAATACTTTTTCTCGGTGGCGCCGGATTTATTGGCTCAAATTTGATACGTTCTTTTTTGAACAGAACGCCCAATTTGGAAATTTCTGTTTTAGAACCAACGTTTGCCAATGTGAGCCGTTTGGATGGTTTGAACGTACAGGTCTATCGAGGTGAACTCTCTAATATTGATTTTCTGCAATCCATTATTGAAGCGAACAATATAGACACTGTAGTACATTTAGTGGCGACCATTATTCCTGGAAGTACCTTCGAGGATTACAAAAGGGAATATCAGCAGATTATCTTTCCTACTATCGAATTGATGGAAGTCTGTGCTCAACGTCACATCAAGTTTGTCTATTTCTCTTCCGGAGGAAC
>AUXO013129689.1_pt1 | contig 11429 bp, 6 predicted proteins | sample 768731 | NCBI WGS metagenome assembly AUXO01 (sample SAMN02715735, study PRJNA202380) | gut metagenome | biome: sheep rumen | host: Ovis aries | place: New Zealand: Palmerston North | reverse complement strand
CATCTTCACCATTGATGGCCGCAAGCTGGATGGTAAGCCCACGAAGAAGGGTGTCTACATCGTCAACGGCCGTAAGGTTGTGATTAAGTGAGTGGAATGAGGGTTTCGACTCTCGTTCACGAACGGGAACAATTTTGAGCAGAAAGCTCAAGGTTGTTGTGAAGTAACACTACGAATTGCACGAATTAAGCTAATTTCCCAAAGTGGCGGGGCCGTCGGTCCTGCCACTTTTTTCGGCTTTTCCTTAATGGCAAAGTAGAGGTAAAACGGCTTTACAGTGGCATTATGTATTATGAAAAAGGGCAGAAATGGCAGGTTTTATGGGGGTTAGAGCATTTTTTCTTTAATTTTTTTTGCATTATTAAAATTCTTTTAGTATCTTTGCCCCCAAATTGGCTAATTACTTAATATTAAGGATTTATGAAGATTAAAACTTTATTGGTAGCTTTGCTGGCCTTTGTTAGTCTGGGAGCTACAGCACAGAAGCAACAGAAGGTGGTTGATCGTATCGACCAGCGTACTGTTCAGGAGTATGATCACACGGACGTGACTACTAAGTTTAAGCCTTATTGGTATCTGGATGCCCAGGGTGGTGCTCAGTGGACCATTGGTGAGGCTCCTTTTAAGGATCTGATTTCGCCCAACGTACAACTGGGCTTGGGTTACCAGTTCTCTAAGATTTTTGGTGCTCGTCTGGTGGCAAACGGATGGCAGTCGAAGGGTGCTTTCGACAACCGCGAGATTATGACTTATAAGTGGAAGTATGTAGCTGCTGGTTTGGATTTGACGGTGAACCTGTCGAACCTGGTGGCTGGCTGGAACCCCAAGCGCCTGTTCAACCTGTCACTCTTTGTGGGTGGTGGTGCCAACATCGGCTTTAGCAATGGCGAGGCTAACGACCTGGCAGCACGTGGCTATGCCATGCAGTACCTGTGGGATGGCACTAAGGTTCGCCCCTATGGACGTTTTGGCCTGCAGGCTATGTTCCGTCTGAGCGACTACGTAAACCTGCTGTTCGAGGGTAATGCCAACGGTCTGTCTGACAAGTACAACTCTAAGTTTGGCGACAACATGGATAAGTACGTGAATGCACTCGTTGGTCTGCGTATCAATCTTGGCAAGACCTACAAGGAGGAGTCGCGCGAGGTGTATCGTGACGTCATCGTCAACGATACCGTCTACAAGTACATCACCATCGAGGAGCCCAAGCCCGTTGTTAAGCCCGAACCTATTCGTCGTGATGTGTTCTTCCTGATTAACAAGTACAATATCCGCGAGACAGAAGCTGGCAAGATCAAGGACGTAGCCGACTATCTGAAGGAGCACAAGGATGCTAAGGTGAACGTGGTAGGTTATGCTGATGCTGGTACTGGTAACGACCGCATCAACGACCGTCTGGCCAAGCAGCGTGCTGACGTCATCGTGAAAGCTCTCATTGAGCAGTACGAGATTGCAGCAGACCGTATCACCTACGACTCAAAGGGTGCTCGCGTACAGCCGTTTGCTGAGAACGACTTGAACCGTGTAACCATCATGATTGCAGAATAACTATAGCATAATGATACATAGAAGGGGCTGTTTCCGCTTGGGACAGCCCCTTTTTTAAGACGACAGAATAATGAAAAAGACTATTATCCTCTGTTTTCTCAGTCTGTTGGCGCTGACGCTGACAAGCTGTAAGGACAAACATCGTATCGTAGAACCCAAGGAAGGTCCTGCGCACCTGGTGATAGAACCTACAGAATGGCAGGTTGGTTCTGTATCGTTGCAGAGCGGCATCGTGGAGAAGGAGTTTGCCATGATTAACGACGGCAGTGAGGACCTCGTCATCAAGGAAATCGAGAACCTCTGTTCCTGCACGCGGACGGAGTTTGTCGACAAACCCATTGTCCCTGGGCATGGACGCACGCTGAAGGTATTTCTCGATACAAGTCACCTCACGCCTGGCGAATTCCTGCGTACCATCATCGTGCATAGCAATGGCGGCGACATTGCCATCGACCTGACGGGCGAACGGGTAGAATAGCACAAACGCTATTGATGCCTTCTAACCCTCATCCGAATGCCTTCTTACTATTATCCGAATGCTTTCTAACACTCATTCGGATAATTCTTATACCCCCTAAAGGATTATCCGAAACACGCTTTCAAGGCATCGGAAAGACAGTAAGAAGGCATCCGGATGAAGGTAAGGTTTGAGTACCCATTGTGTATATCTTGAGGGCGCAGAATAGTTACTATCACCCGATAGTGATGGTATATCGGCTCATGAACGAGGCACCAGGCTGTAGATGGTTCATCAGGGGTTTGTCCTTAAACTCACCCTTGAAGTCTCTGGGGTCGCCTATGCCATACCAAGGCTCTATGCACACAAACGGTGCCTGCTTGCCATAGGGACTCCAGAAAGCGCAGACAGGCGTCTTATAGTCTACCGTCACAGCGGGTTCGCCATTGGTATCCATCAACATGGCGCGGTGGGTTTGGCTCTTATGTATCTTCACCGAATCGTTACGAAAGAAGTTGTTGTTGATTTCCATGATGCCCATATCAGCCTCCAAAGGTATCTCCACCATGTCGTGACTACCGTCGGCATAGCTTTTCAGAACATCCATCGGCTCCTCATTATCCAACTTGATGAGTCCCTCCAGCTTTCCGCCAGGCACGTTGAAGGCAGGATGGCCCCCAATCTGGAAATGAATCTCATTTGTATCGGTATTCTCCACATGCCAGATGACATGCACCTTGTTACTCTCCAACCGATAGGTCACAGCCAAATTGAAATGATAGGGATAGACTTTCAACGTTTCGTCCGTGTCGTGCAAAGCCAGCGTCACCTTCTCATCGGTATGGCTTACAACCGTAAATTCCGTATCACGTGCAAAGCCATGACGCGGCAGATGATACTCCTTGCCGTCCACCACATAGGTATTGTTGTTCACACTACAGACTATAGGAAACAATATAGGCGAATGGCGGGGCCATTGCTCACCGGCCTGCCACATATACTCCCTACCCTCATGGTTTTTGATACTCTGGAGTTCAGCTCCCATCTCAGCGACACAAATTGCCAACTGCTCGTTCTTTAGTTCTATCATACTATTCGGCTTCCATTAGTTAACACTGCAAAGATAGGCATTATAATCCAATATTCCAAGGAAAAGCCGAAAAAAAGTGGCAGGACCTGAAGGCTCTGCCACTCTGTGGGGAATTAGCTTAATTCGTGCAGTTCGTAGTGTTACTTCACAACAACCTTGAGCTTTCTGCCCGAGCTTGTTCACGTTCGGAAATGAGAGTCGGAACCCTCATTCCACTCACTTAATCACAACCTTACGGCCATTGACGATGTAGACACCCTTCTTCGTGGGCTTACCATCCAGCTTGCGGCCATCAATGGTGAAGATGTTTGCACCACTGAATGCATCGTCATCTGCTGAAATCGTCGTGATACCTGTTGCAACTAACTCTTTTGCAGCGTTTAGAGCAGCGTCCAAAGTCTGCTTTGCAGTATCCATATCACTCTGTGTAGAGGTTGTATCGTTCAACTTTGCTTTTGCACTATCTATGGCATTGCCTAACAAACTTGCTATTGCTGCATGCGACTCCTTGATGCTCTCATAATAGGCAGTGGCGTCAGCTACAGACTTGCTCAATGCTGCCTTGCTGGCGTCGTATGCACGCTGGGTAGTCAGGTCTGCATCGAGTTTGCTGATAATAGCGTCTACCAGCGCTTTGTTCTCTGCCAGACTCTTAACCTTATCGAATGCCAAGGCATCGATAGCATTCGTAGTGTTACTTCACAACAACCTTGAGCTTTCTGCCCGAGCTTGTTCACGTTCGGAAATGAGAGTCGGAACCCTCATTCCACTCACTTAATCACAACCTTACGGCCGTTGACGATGTAGACACCCTTCTTCGTGGGCTTACCATCCAGCTTGCGGCCATCAATGGTGAAGATGTTTGCACCACTGAATGCATCGTCATCTGCTGAAATCGTCGTGATACCTGTTGCAACTAACTCTTTTGCAGCGTTTAGAGCAGCGTCCAAAGTCTGCTTTGCAGTATCCATATCACTCTGTGTAGAGGTTGTATCGTTCAACTTTGCTTTTGCACTATCTATGGCATTGCCTAACAAACTTGCTATTGCTGCATGCGACTCCTTGATGCTCTCATAATAGGCAGTGGCGTCAGCTACAGACTTGCTTAATGCTGCCTTGCTGGCGTCGTATGCACGCTGGGTAGCCAGGTCCGCATCAAGTTTGCTGATAATAGCGTCTACCAGCGCTTTGTTCTCTGCCAGACTCTTAGCCTTATCGAATGCCAAGGCATCGATAGCTGCTTTGGCAGCAGTAATCAGCGCCTTGCACTCCTCGCTATCACCCTCCTGTGCTTTACCATCAGCAGCAGTCTTCTGTTCGCTCTTGTAAGTAGCGAACTCAGTGTTAACAGCATCCTTAGCACGCTGAGCTGCCAGGTCTGTATCGAGTTTGCTGATGATAGCATCTACTCGGGCCTTATTTTCAGCAAGAGTCTTTGACGTATCATACGATAGCTCACTGATGGCCGTATTGGCTGCTCTGATGAGTGCCTTACACTCATCGCTGTCGCCCTCTTGAACCTTACCATCGACAACAGCCTTTTGTTCTGTCTTGTAGTTTGTAAATGCCTCCTTGTTTTCGTTGTCTGCTGCTGCATCATTGTCGATGGTGACAATAAACGAGAATGCATCATTAACTAAACAGTCGGAAGGCTTGATGGAAGTGTCGCCATTCTGATACTTATTGAATTTATCATCACCTAATGCCCCCTTAGGAATTACAAATGAGTATGTCTTAGCAGCCATAGGCCAGGTGGGCTCTTGGTCGTAAACTAATTTAACACCATTATGAGTACTACCCGGAATCTCAGTTACTTCAAAATGTCCAGTGCCATAAACAATGTCAAGCGTAGATGCAGTTTCCACAATCTTAAAGGTGTTCTTGTTGGCATCCTTATTAGGATAAATGTTATATCCTACGAAGTAAAGAATAAGTTCCCGGATATCCTGGTCAGTCGTCGCTACAGCTTGGAAGACCTTGGGAAGTGTACCCAATACTTCAGGCAGAGTACCAAATTGGCTGTAATCGTCAATAGGCGTGGGAGTGGGGGTGGGAGTTGGCGTGGGGTCTGTACCTTCACCCTGCCCTTCACCGCTTCCACTACTGATAGTGAAAGAGGCATTGAGCATGATGTCCGTAACCTTTTTGGGATTCTCTGTATAGTCAAACGTATTGGCAGGCAGTACTAACTTATACATACCGCTTGCAAGTCCAGTAAGGTGTACAATGAACTTGTTGGTCTCACCTTCCATCTCTTCGAGGATGGGGTTGGCGCTGTGAGAAGCTATTTTTGTTTCATTGTCCACAACATGCGTAAAGTATGGACTGTTAGCTGGGTTCAACTTCACCTTTGACACATCACCTATATTGTCACGCCCCTGTATTACCAGTGTCAGCATCTTTTCATTGCTGTCAACTACGGCACCATCAAAAGTAGCAACAGGGAAGACCTCCTCCTTCGGTTCTTCCGTCTTTACGAAACGGAAGGCACTTGTCTTGCCGTCTTCAAAATAAAGGGTTGCGTCATTTGCACTGGTAACTATTTTTCCTGTAGAGTGATCAATAAGAGCTGTTGCCGTTCCAAGGTTTACTAAAGTTGAATTGTCAATACCCAACGACCCACTTATAGTCAACAAACCAGCATAGGGTTTCTGGTCATCAGTGCCTAATGTGCCTATAGTAAGTTTGGCCAGGCTTAGCTTATTGACAGCCTCAAGATATTCGCTCGTCACATTTTTCGAACTTGTGGGTGAGGTGTTGGCAATGTCCATCAACACATGCAGATACATGCCGTCAGAAGTTTTCAGCACAGCCACACCATCTGTGATGCTTTCTACTTGAAATGCAGCGGCTTTACCACCCAAAGTTACGGCGCCATTAGCGTAGCTGAGGGGAAGCTCCTGACCTGCCTTGTTTACACTGGCAATAGTATACCACTCACCAGCTTCAGGCAAAAGAATGTCTGTGGCATCGTAGAATGCTTTCAATGCAGCCTGAAGTTTGGCTATGGCAGCAACCAACTCTTCTTCTGTAACATTCTCAGACACCTCGATTTTGTTCGCCGCAGCAAGCGGGTTAGTGGCGTCATCAACTTTGGGATAGCCAACGGTGTTGAGAAGGGCAATGTTATTTGCAACTTCTTCCTTGAACATTGCAACAGAGTCCTTCTTGCCTTTCAATTCGTCTGGTTTCTCAACAACCTTATAGGTAAGAAGAATAGGAGAATTGTAATGCTCGTTAGGCGTATCGTAAAGATAGTCATACACCGTTTTTTCTGCAACTTCTAATGTATAAGTCCCTGGTGTCGTAAACGACTTCTCATCGTCCAGTACACCTTCGTCACCACGGGTCTTCAGGAGCACGTTGCCATCCTCACCTCTTACCGCTTTGACAATGGCAATGGGCAATTCGACACCCTCACGTTTCAGTTCGAAAGCCTTTTCAGAATCCACTTTGCCAACACGTTCTCCTTCCGTCTCGTTGGGGAAAGTCAGTGTAATGGGGAAATCGAGGGAATATATCTCACTATTATTTACCGGATTGACTCTCAGCGTATCAAAAGGAACTCTGATAGAGAAGGAGTAAGACAATGCCCTATTCTCATAACCTGCACCGTCTTTGAAACTCTGTGCTGGAATAGTCATGGTGAACGTACCATCCATGGCTATCTTATCGACAGTCAAGGTTATCACGTTGGAACCATTACCAGTGATTTTGGGTGCCTTGCTGTAAGAGGTACCATTAGCATATTGTCCTGTTAGCATAATGCTTTCTGAAGCACGCTGAGCTGTCATCGGCGAAGCAAATGTAAGCGACATAGATGTAAACGACTTCAAATCTTTTGTTCCATCAGCAGGAATCACACTCGAAGGACTTAATGTGACAGAAGACTCCTGATAGTTAATAATGACCTTACTGATTCGAGCCATATTATTTCCACATCTGAAAGTCACACTTGCTGGCGCAGTGCTTCCTGCCGTCCATACCCCTTCAGAGAAGGTGCCAGGTTCACCGGCCAAAAGCGCAAGATTACCATAGTTACCGATGAGGCCATTTATCTCAAAGGTAATATTAGTGATGGTGCAGGAACCTGTAGCCGAGAAAGTAACAGTAGAGCCTGACTGCATACGCATATAATACTCGGTGACATTCTTTGTAGAATTGATATAAGTATATATCGTTGGAGGCGTATCATTCTGGCTTGTTCTTCCGAAGCTTGTCTTGATATTACCATCTGTCAGTGTAACACCAAGCAGTGTCTCAGCTCCACCATTGCTGGTAGAAGGAGTGAAGCCAAAACTTTTGGGATTGGCAAAGTCGAAACTTGCCGTTCGCTGAATATACTGAGCTTGAACTGTCAGACAGCAAAACGCGAGGAACAAAAGAATAGTCTTTTTCATTATTCGCTGGTATATGATTTTTGTAAATCTATCTGGTCGCTGAGTGTCTTAAGACAAAGCTTCCACTCACCGTCTATTTTCACAGGATTAAACATAAACCCTGTTACAGGGTCATCCTTTGTACCAGCCTGCTCGGCTGTAGCAAAGACTACATCATACTTCACATCGTTACAGCCCTCTAGTTGGAACGAATAGTATTTGCGTGTATAGCGCAGCACAGGGAACATCTTAAACTTGTTGGTATAACGTTTTGCCAGTTCCTTGCTCAGAGGTTTAACCTCTTTCGTGGAGTCATTATACTCGTAGAGAGTACTCACCACTTCATCAATCTTTTTGCTTTTCAGCAGCTCCATGGCATTGTCGCACAACTGAAGCATTTGGACTGTATCCTCTGCAGTGAGCATGCTACGAAACTCTGCAACCTGTTCTTCACGAGTCTGGGGAGCCTTGTTCTTACAGCCTGTAGCCAGGAGTATAGCAGCAACGCCCACTATGATAAAATTGAATTTCTTCATTGTATTCAGTTTTTGAAATCAAAAAGAGAGTGCGTCTGCCTCTCTGCAAGACGCACTCTCTTATCAGAGAATTATCTTTTTAAAAGATATTCATTCGATTAGTGGTTACCAGTCGTGCTGTCAATCTCAATCTCGATCGTGTCGTAGATCTTACCCCAGAAGTACTCCAGGATGATAGGAACACGAACACTGAACTTAGTAACGTTACCACCGTTGTTCACATACTTGATGGCACCGAACTTTGCCTTCTTGGTATTGTTAGCAGGATTGATACCCATAGCAGCCTCGATAGCAGCCTCCTGAGCGGCAGTATTCTTACCGGCAATCTCAGAACTGAAGTCATAAGTCTTCAGGCCCTTACCACCGTCAAGGTCGGTCAGCTCAGCCATAGAGGTTACATCAGCCATCGTCTTGTTCCAATCGTTGTAGTGCATAGTGGTATGTACCTTAGCGGGAGTCAGGTCGATAGTGATCTTCTCGAGGTTGTAGTAAGCCCAGAACCAGTACTGACCGTCGTACATCTTACCCTGGCTGTTGTTGCCACGCCAGTCGTAGAGCTTCAAGAGGTCAATCAGGTAGATGACGTTACCGTTAGTGTTAGCATCGAGCATGTATTTGTTCTCAAGCTCCTGCATGTTGATAGGACGCTGCCATGACAGCTGGAAGCTGAACAAGTCAGGAGTCTTATCGTAAATGACAGGCTTAGCGACGTTGCACTCGTTAGAAGAAACGATAGCAGCCCATGTGCGCAGCTCCTTGGCAATGTTAGCGTGCTTAGACTCATAGCCTACGAGGTTCAGCACAAGCTTAGCCTCCTCGAACGAAGCAGCAGGAGTAGTCAGCAACGTAATATCACCCGTCTTCTGGTCGATAGTAGCAATCTTAGTGTAAGTTGTACCGTCGTAAGAATAGAGGTTCTTGTTGGTGAATGCACCCCAATCGTAGCGGATAGCACACTTCTGCAGAGTCTCGTTCAGTTTAGCCTCTTCCCAAGCGTGAATATCGGTAGCAGAGTACTTGCACTGCAGCTTGTTATAGTTAGGCTGCTCTGTGGGATGATAAGCAGTGATGGTGCGAGTTACGGTCTTACCGTCAGGACCCTTGCCAGTTACAGTTTCATTCTTCGGAGCGAAGTAGTACTTGTGCAGGTTGTTACCAGCATCGAGAGCAGAAGGAGTACCAGAAGTATTCTCAAGGTTCTCAATCAAACTCTCATGGAACTCGTACTTCCAAGGAGCGAAGTCAACCTTAATCTCGTGACCGTCGCGAGGCTCCTTAATATCGATAACAGTCGAAGACCATCCGTCGATAGCACCTGTTGTCCAGTCATACCAGTAGTTGTCGTTCTTCAAGCCAAAGACATCGCTCAGCTTCTTACGATCAATCTTAGCAGTCAGCTTCACATATACATAAGGATAGGGAGCCAGAGCAGCAGCAGGATCAGTGTACTTCACCTCGAAGCGTACCCAACGCTCAACGGTAACAGGCAAGCTCTCCTTGTCGTGAGTCAGAATCTCCAGCTCGTCAGCAGGAATAGTCCACTTGAAGACGTGGTTAGTCGTACCCTGCCAGTTAGGATAGTAGTAGATGTTACCAATCTTCTTAGGCCAAGCAGTAGCGGCAGCCTTCGGACCCTTCTTCAGGTCAGCCCAAGCCTCACTCCACTGGTCTACCTCATAGTACTTGTATCCGTCAGCTGTGGTCTGCTCAGTAGCACCAGCAGTCATGACGCACTGATAAATCTGGTCGAACTGGTCCTTGGTCATGTTCTTCAGAGTGTCGGTCAGGACAATCTTAGAGAACTCATCCCAATTGGTCTTAACAACCTCACCGTCGTTGCAGAGGTCGAAGGTGTAGTTCTGGGCAGGATAGATAGCATCCTTGTTGTCCTTAACCTCAGGAGCAACCTCGCAAATACGAACGAGGATATAACCATCCAGTACAACGTCACCAGCCTCGTTCTTAACGAGAACCTGAACCAGAGGCTCACGGCCGATAGCAGACTCAGAGTGGGTCTTAATAGTAGTACCAGTAGCTGATGCATTGTAGTCAACGTTCCAGGCAACAATCTGACCATCCTCATTGTTAGCCATCTCAGCATACTTAGAGTCACGAGAGATGTTACCGGCAATCTGGTAGTTAACCAGCTGGAACGACAACTTCAGACCCCACTTCTCCTCTTCTTTCTTTGAGCAGTCCAGGACGAGCTTCTTATAAGGATACTTCTTGTCGGCAGTCATGTCGTTAACCTGGTCAACAGCAAGGTGAATCTCCAGGAAGTCACGCAGAGTCAGACCCTCGTCAGAGTTGAACGGCAACTCAAGAGCAGCACCGTCAGGATCCTTCAGGGCGCCCAGAGGTGTATCCCATACGTGAACCTTCTCAGTACAGAGAGCACCGGTCAAGTCACCCTTACGGGTAGTAGACTGATCAACACGGTGTGCATAGTTTGAAGTATGAGTATTGCGTACTCCGGTGTCAGCACCCTGAGCGTTGCGAACAACCTCAGTATAGTTCTGCAGCTTGCTGTAAGCCAAAGCCTCAACCCAAACCTTCTGCGGATAAACCAAAGCATAGTCAGAGGTTACTACACCGGCATCGGTGTTAACCTGAAGAGCAATAGTATTGTTGTTAGCCTTGTTGTCCTCGTCGTTGAACACATCCAGAGTGGGATATGCATTCAATTTCTGAGGATTAGCAATCTTCAGACCAGCAGACAGAACACCATTAGCACTATTGAACAGCATATTACCGCCGAAGTCCTTCTCAGGTGAAGAGAAGTCTGTAGCAGCAGCTGCGCGAGTGTGGTAGTTGATAACCTCAGGAGTCAGAACGCTCCAGCCTGCGATGTTACCATAAGCAACAACAGAGTTAGCAGGATTCAGGTGATAGTTCACGCTAATTTCCTTACCCTGGTTGAAGGTGGTAACGGTAGGAATATAAGGTTGACGATCCTCGGCAGTCGCTGGAGTATAGTAGTTGCCCCACCAGTCAATGGTCTTGGTATTCTCATCGTTGATGGTAGGAATCAGACCCAGCAGGTTGATAGTCTTCAACTCAGTCTCGTTAGCGCGCTGACGAGTAAACTGAGTAACAGGAGTTGTGGGCTGAGTCATGATAGTATCATGAATCCAAGGATAGATAATGGTCTCGATACCATCAAAGTAGTAGTTGGGCTTGAATACCAGTGAACGCAAATCTCCTGTCAGAGAAATGGTAACAGAGGTAGTCTTACCGTTAGCATCAACCAAGCCATTCAGAGTCAGCGTCTGGTTAGCAGAGTTCCAAGCTGCGTCAACAGCAGGAGTACCTGAGCCCTCAGAACCGGTGTTCCACTTGAAGTCACTCTTCTTGCCGGTCTTTACGCCAGCAGCGGTGTACTCATAGAAGTAACCGTCAGACTCGGGCATCCAGTAGTT
>AUXO012749708.1_pt1 | contig 11436 bp, 10 predicted proteins | sample 768731 | NCBI WGS metagenome assembly AUXO01 (sample SAMN02715735, study PRJNA202380) | gut metagenome | biome: sheep rumen | host: Ovis aries | place: New Zealand: Palmerston North | reverse complement strand
ATTAATTAATAAAATTAATAAAGATAAAATGCATCCTGGAGTTAGAGTTACTCTTTCTAAGAAAGACGCAATAGATCAAATAGTGTCTTTATTATTAAAAGAAGTTATAACCGTTGATGATTTAAAAGTGTTTTCAAGCGAACTGCAATTAGAAGTTAAAAATCGAATCAGAAAATAATTACAACCTGCTTATATATTTTCTTCCAAATTGGTTGTAATAAATAAAGAACAACTTCTTATCTAAATTGAAAAACCTTAGATAGCAAGAGTAACGTTCATCGTTGTTAATATCTTTTAAGCTTAGATGAGAAATAATATATTCAAAGTGGTCCTCCATGGCTGGTTGAGGATATTTTTCATATAGACCCTTAACAAAGTGTGAGCTCGTGTAGTAATAGTGGTTTCTATTAATTCCTTTAGAATATCTATCTATTTCCTCATCACTCATTTTGGAGAAATCCATTAGTGGTGGTAATTTATCTTTTACTTTATCTTTATATTGATAATAAAGTGACTTATCGTCTTCTTCTATTTCTTTATCATAATAATTTGATAGTAGATAATATCCCATTTCTTCATAAGGAGATATATAAGAGTCACCTTTCTTAGATAAAGGATTTTTATAAAACGTATCATTAAAGAATTCATATCTAGATAACGTGAGAACATCAGGAACGTTATAATAACGATCATAAAAGAAATGAATGTTTTTCTTCGCAGTAGATAATCTAGCGACTATAGATTTATTATTTGTTAAAGATAATCTAATATCGCTTATGTCATCTAAATATGAACGGGCGATATATGGTTTAATACCTTCTAATAGGAGAGTTTCATAAATGGATGCTTTAAATTCTTGAAGTGGGCATTTCTTAAAATCTTTGACTTTAGAAATACTTATCCAAGAAAATAGTGTATTAAAAAACATTATGTTTTGTTGCCTATCTTTAGTGATGATATCAGCGTAAAAATGGTCTTCTTTTGGACAATCATTTTCTAATGGCAATAATGTTAATCCTAATTTATCACATAATTTTCTTGTTAAAGATATTTCGATAACCATATATAAATATTATCAGCTTATTAAAGATATCGTTGAAGAAGTTGAATATTTTTACAGGACAAGCGAAATGATATTTAAATGTCATTAAATGAAAATATTAGGATAATATATTGTAAAAAAATGATTAAATACTTAAAAGAATACAAAAGATAGTATAAAAGATTATACAATTTAACAGAGTTCTCTTTAAAAGAATTAGATCAATACTTAGGCAACTTGGTAAAAAAGTATTTTCCAAATAATTATAAAAAGAAAAAAGAAAAATAAATATATGGGCGAATATCAACATATAACTCATGAATCTATAGAACCATTTATTAATGATGATTCTGAAGTATTGATATTAGGATCTTTTCCTAGTGTGAAATCTAGAGAAGAAGAATTTTATTATGCGCATAAAAGTAATAGATTCTATAAAGTATTATCTAATATATTTTTTGAACCATTACCAACTTCTATAGAGTCTAAGAAAGAATTATTAATCAAACATCATATTGCATTATATGATGTAATTTATTCTTGTGATATCTCTAATAGTGATGATTCCTCTATTAGAAATGTGACACCAATAAACATCAAAGAATTATTAGATAAATTCCCTAATATAAATAGAATTATTATTAATGGTAATAAGGCTAAAGAATTATTCAATAGATATCTTTTAAAAGATATAGATACTCAAAATATAGAGATAGGATACGCTCCGTCTACTTCTAGTGCGAATGCAAAAATGAGTTTAGATAGCTTAATAGAAATATATTCAAAATATATAGCATAATAACCCTAATTATAAATGGGACAAAACGTTATATTATTACTCAGATAAACGAGTATAAATTATATTATCATTAATAATATTTGAACTTATAGTTAAAATATTTATTTTGACTTAGATAAATGCGTTCTCATATAATATATGAAACTGATTAAAAGAAAAATGGCTAAAAAATCTGTTAAATATTATTTCCATTATTTATATATTCTTAGCGATTTAGCAATTGTTTTCGCTGTTGCTTTGTTGTCTTTCTATTTACCTGGCAGAGAGACGTTTTTACATAACTTAAATTTCAAATTGATTTATGCAGCATGCTTATCTGCATTTACCGTTATTGTTTTCTCTGGATTTAAGGTTTATAAGATGTTCACCAGTGAAATAGGCATCTTCGAGATGATAAAGTTAATATCCTTAACATTCATCACTCAAATGATTGGCTTCTTAGTTATAGCGGTTGTACCAGAATTACCTGAAGCCAGATGGTATATTCTTCCATTTATTCCTTCTATTTCTACAACAATATTATTTGTCCTTCTTTCTCGTGTATTTATTCGTGTCACGACAATCTTTAGAAACATGAAACGTAAGAAAGAAAAAGTGAGAACCATAGTTATCGGAGCAGGTTCAGCAGGTAAGATTGTTATTGATGAATCTAGAAAGAATGTTGAGAATCATAACTTTGTTGTTGCTTTTGTTGATGATGATATCAATAAGATTGGTGGTACATTCTCTAACTTACCAGTAGATGGTCCGGTTAGTAGAATTAACGAACTTATTGAGCGATATAGAGCAGAAGAAGTAATTATCGCAATTAGTGATCTCCCTCAAGATAGGCTTCATAAAATTCTTTCATATTTACACGACTCTCCAGTTAGAGTAAGAAGACTTCCGACTCTTTCAGAAATGGAAGGACCTAACGATAGAAGAATTGTTGATGTTGATTTAAATGATATTTTATCTCGTGATCCAGTTATTTTAGATAATCACGAAGTTAACAATATGCTTAATAACAAAACTGTTCTTATTACTGGAGCAGGAGGCTCTATTGGTAGTGAACTCACGAGACAAATATATAACACCCATCCAAAGACCATTATTCTTTTTGATATCTACGAGAACTCTACTTATGAACTTCAAATGGAGTTAATGAAAAAAGTTAGAGAAGATAGAAGTAATACTGAAATTGTCACTCTTATTGGCTCTACTTATAACGAAATTAGAGTAGAACAAATCTTAAGAGATTATAGGCCAGATTATATATATCACGCGGCAGCGTATAAACATGTTCCACTTATGGAAGATTCTCCTGCTGAAGCTATTAGAACTAATGTTATTGGTACGTATAATGTTGCTAGACTAGCAGATAAATATGATGTTAAAAAAATGGTATTAGTGTCAACTGATAAGGCTGTTAGACCTACTAATGTTATGGGTGCTACTAAAAGATTTGCGGAGACTATTATTCAATATTACGCAAAACATAGTAGTCATACGAAGTACGCCGCTGTGAGATTTGGTAATGTCTTAGGAAGTAACGGTAGTGTAGTTCCTCTATTTAAAAAACAAATTGAAGCTGGTGGACCAGTTACATTAACTCATAGTGATATCATTAGATACTTTATGACTATTCCCGAAGCAGTATCTTTAATCTTACAGTGTGGATTATTCGCTGAAGGTGGAGAAATCTTTATTTTAGATATGGGTCAACCTGTAAAAATTTATAATTTAGCGGAACGACTTATTAGACAAGCTGGTTATATTCCAAATAAAGATATCAAGATTGAAGTTACTGGGCTTAGACCAGGAGAAAAATTATACGAAGAATTGCTTTTAGATAAATCTATTCAAAAGGCAACTAATAATAAAAAGATCTTTATTGAACCATCAGAAATGGTGAATGAAAAAGTATTAGAGGATGTATCTAAAGCCTCTATAGCTTTTGGGCTAGAAGAATCAACATCTGATGTTAAAGAGCTACTAGGAAAATTAATTTCAACATATAAAAGGGATAATTAATGAGCAAAAGACCATTTTTAAGTATTAGACAAAAAATATATCTCCCATTTAAGAGATTTTTTGATATTTTATTGTCTTTGCTCACTATTATTGTTTTTTCGCCTTTATATATCATTTTAGCGATATTAGTGAAATGTACTTCTAAAGGACCGATATTTTTTAAACAAGTTAGAATTGGTAAATATAAGAAACATTTTAAGATTCTTAAATTTCGCACAATGAGAGTGGATACCCCTAAAGATGTACCAACTCATTTATTAGAGAATCCTGAAAAATATATTACAGGTGTTGGTAGATTTTTAAGAAAGACATCATTAGATGAAATACCTCAAGTATTTAATATCTTTGTTGGACATATGTCTATTGTTGGTCCTAGACCAGCTTTATATAACCAAGACGACTTAGTAGCGGAAAGAGATAAATATCACGCGAACGATATTATCCCTGGTTTATCTGGCTGGGCGCAGTGTAATGGTAGAGACACTAACTCTATTGAAAGAAAAGCTGAATTAGATGGTGAATACGTTAAACGATTTAATATCTGGTTTGATATTAGAATTATATTTAAAACATTCTTTCAAGCCTTATTCGGTAAAGATGAAGTGGAAGGCAAGACCAGCAAATAATGATTAAAATAATTATTTGTAGTAAGATATAAAAAAATGAGCGAACAAAAATTTAAGACCACAATTACTTCAAGACACAAACTCTTTGATTTACATCTTAGAGAAACTTTTAGATATCGTGATTTGATTTGGCTTTTTGTTAAAAGAGACTTTGTCGCATTATATAAGCAAACTATATTAGGACCGTTATGGGCGATTATTCAGCCAGTATTAACTACGTTTGTATTTAGTTTTATTTTTGGTACGATTGCAGGACTTGGTGGTTGGTTTGATGTTGGTGGAGAGAACGCATTTAACATTCCATCATTTTTGTTTTATATGAGTGGCACCATGTTATTTACTTATTTTTCCAGTAATGTTAACAAGATATCCAAGATATTTATTGAAAATAGAGCAACAATGGGAAAAGTTTACTATCCTAGACTTGTTCAGCCAATCGCGGCATCTTTATCTAATCTCATTCCATTTATTATTAACTTTGTTTTGTTTTTGATTGTGTGGTTAGTGTTTTTATTGACAGGCAATTACACAATTTATGCATCGTGGTGGTTGTTACTAATCCCGGCTTTAATTATTCAAATTATCATTTTATCAATGGGTATTGGTTTAGTGATTTCCGCCGTTACAACAAAATATAGAGATTTACAAATGCTTGTTGGCTTTGGATTACAGTTATGGCAATATGCTTCTCCGATTGCATATGGCTTGGCATTAATTAATAATGGCCATCCAGAATTATTAATGGCGTATTGCTGTGTTAATCCTTTAACTCCAATTGTTACATCTTTTAGATTAGCGATGTTTGGAGTTGGATATTTTAATTACATCCCTTATTTAGCTAGCTGGGGAATAACGTTAGTTTTGTTCTTTATCGGTTTATTGCTTTTTAGCAAAACTGAAAAGAACTTTATGGACACAATTTAGTAGGAGGCATTTAGACAATATATGGTTATCGATGAAATAATGCTTAAAGTTGAAAATGTCTCTAAAATCTATCGATTAGGTGAAATTGGTGGTACCACTCTTAGAGATGAACTTCAAAGACTAAAAGCAAAAATTAGACATAAAGAAGACCCTACAAAAAAGATAGGTGCTAAAAACTACAACAAAGGCGAGAAGTTTAAAGCTTTGTATAATATTTCTTTTGAAGTTAAAAAAGGTGAGCGTATTGGAATTATTGGTCATAACGGTGCTGGCAAATCTACATTATTAAAGCTTATTTCAAGAGTTACAGGCCCAACTGAAGGAAATATCCATCTCAATGGTCGCGTTGCCTCGATGTTAGAAGTTGGCACTGGTTTCCACCCTGAATTAACTGGTAGAGAAAATGTTTATATGAATGGCGCGATTCTTGGAATGACTAAAAAAGAAATTGATGCCAAGATGGAAGACATCATTGAATTCTCTGAAGTGAGACAATTTATAGATACACCTGTTAAACGTTATTCATCTGGTATGTATGTGAAGTTGGCGTTCTCTGTTGCTGCTCATCTAGATTCTGAAATCATGATTATGGATGAGGTTTTAGCAGTTGGTGATATGGCATTTCAAAATAAATGTTTAACTAAAATGAGAGATGTTTCTGAACAACAGGACAAAACCATTCTTTACGTAAGTCATAATATGAACACAATTAGACAATTATGCAATCGAGTAATTGTTTTAAATCATGGGACTGTTGTTTTTGACGGGGATGTTGAAGAAGGAATAAAGAGATATCTTGGAGTATACTCTGAAGATAAGCTCCCTGTGGAATATGATATGTCTCAGAAAAAAAGAATATATGATTTTGGAAAATATGCGAAATTGCTTTATTTGAAAATTTTAAATAAACAAACTTCTACATTTGAAGGTTCTGAAAAAATGTCGATGGATATTAAAGCTGTCTCATACAAGAAAATGTCAAGGGCGTGCTTCATATTTACCATTTTAGATTCAAGCGGAAATAGAGTTGGAGCAACATCAACATCAACATTTGTTGCAAACGAAAATGAGACAATTGATAAAAGATTTGAATTTGATTTATCCAACATTGCTTATGGGCGATATTTTATTTATGTTGCTTTTGCTGATATTGGCGACGATAAATCAATTATTGAGTATGATGATCCTGCTGTAAAAGTTTTCTTTGAAATTGTTGACTCAAGAAAAACTGGATTTAAGTGGGATAAGAAATATTATGGAAATGTTTATTTCCCACAGGCAAAAGAAATTTTATGATGAATATTTTTCGTTCTGGAATAGAAAAGATAAAAACATCTTTACACAATTCCAAATCATATCGTAATAAGCAAACAATAAACGGCAAAAAAGTTGTTAAGCATCGTGTTAACATCGAATATTCTAATTTTCCTGTGGATGCTCCTTTAAATATCGGCGACACATTAACCCCTGTTGTATTTGAATACATTAAAAACAAGTATTCTCTTGCTGAAAAGAAGTTAAAACAAACCACTCATTTAAACATGATAGGTTCAATTATAGCATTTAAGAAATATGACGCGGTTATTTGGGGAAGCGGTATTTTAAACGAGGATTTTGAGAACAAAATTAAATATAATTCTAAGTTTGTTAAGTATGATATTAGAGCTGTCAGAGGACCTCTAACAAGAGATATTATAATTAGATGCGGATATGATTGCCCGAATGTTTTTGGCGACCCTGCAATTTTAATGCCGCTAATATATAAGCCGAAAAATAAAATTAAAAAATATAAGATTTCTATAATTAGGCATTATAGAGACGATACCAAAATTCCTTATGGGTTACACGAGATAAGTGTAGTGACATCTGATTATAAATATTTCATAGATGAAGTTTGTGCATCTGAATTGGTTATCTCATCCTCGCTACACGGATTAATCATTGCGGAATCTTATGGCGTTCCAACTATTTGGTATAATCCTCAAGGTCGGGGAACTTTTAAATATAAAGATTGGTATTTATCAATCGGAGTTAAGGATCCGGCTGCGATTAATAATCTTTCTGAAATTGGTGAAAAAAGAAATGTTGGCTTAGATTCTAAAATATCACAATTAGTAGAGCCATTAATGAATTCATTTCCTTTCGAATTATGGAGCAAAAAGCAATGAAAGATAAACAAGCAATTATTTTTGGTCGTCCATATTTAACCGAAGATGGTGATAGTGTTTTTTTGAATTGCGACATTAATATTAATGATGAGACCAAGACTTTTTGGTTTAAATATGATAAAAAATATAGACAATATTTAGTAACCGAATCTAATGAAGCCTTTGTTTTAGCGTTCCTACCACATTGTCTTAAGCAAAACATAAACATTAAAAGCGAGCACCCTATCAACGAAGTGTTTAAATACAACATTCAGGAATATTTGATTCCAACTTTAGCTAGGAATATTGGATCTTATAATAATATTGATATCGATTCGCCTACTAACAACATTGTTTATAAAGGAAATGGTGTCGCTGTCGGTATAAGCTGTGGTGTTGATTCTTCTTATACAATTTTAAAAAATCTTAATACACATTCTGCTGATAGTGGGATGAATATAAATTATGTTACTTTCTTTAATGCAGGATCTTCTGGCTCCTCTGATAAAAGCCGAGATTTTTATAATAAAAGATTAATCGAGGCGAAAAAGGCGGCAGACTATTTAGGGCTAGAGTTAATTACAGTCGATACAAATATTAATTCGATTTATATTGGTTATGATTATGAGTCCGTTCATGCTTATCGAACACTTTCGATTCCTCTATCTTTGCAAAAATTACTACATAGGTATTATTATTCAAGCTCATTTACATATGAAAATTTTAAATTCGATGATAACGATCCTACATATTATGGTTTATTACTTCTAACATATATTTCCACACCATCATTATTGTTTTCTGATGTTGGTGGAGAAGCATCTAGAATTGAAAAAACGAAATTCATTTCAGAATATGATTTTCCAAAAAAATATTTAAATGTATGTGTGAGAAAAGAAATAAATTGTTCCAAATGCTTTAAATGTATTAGGACAATGTTGGATTTATATTTAATTGGAAAACTTGATGAATTTAATGAAGCGTTTGATGTTAATTATTTTTATAGTCATTTCGATGAATATATTGTTTATGCAATCGAACATCAAAAAGATATTGATATGCCTGAAATATATCGAGAGTTATGTGCCAGAAAGATAATTAAGCATAAACATAGAAGAATGGTTAGAAATAATAAAATTAAAAGAAAAATTATCAATTCTTTTATTGGAAAATTATTCAAAAAGAATAGAGACAAATGAAAAAGATCTTAATGGTGGCCCCACAATATTATCCAATTCCAGCAGTTAAAGGCGGCGCTGTTGAAGTTTTAATCACACATTTAATTGAAGAAAATGAAAAACACGCTAAGGCAAAGCTGTTTGTTATATCTAAAAGCGACAAAGATGCTGAAAAGATAAATTATAAACACACAAAAGTCTTCTATGTCGACAGTGAAGATGGAACATCATTTTTATTTAAACTGACATGTTTCTTTAGAAAAATATTTTTTAATCGCTTGACTAAAAAAATAATTAAAAAATCACAATACGGATTTCAAGAGTTAACTTTCTTTGGATATCAATGTAAGAAAATTGCTAATAAAATTAAGCCAGATATTGTTGTGTCTGAAAGCTATGACCGCGTTCATAGATTGTGGCCATTGGTTAAAATGGTGGGTAAAGAAAATTTTTATTATCATTTACATTACACAAAAGAAGAAGTTTTAAGCGTTAGAAAACTAATTCCAAACTCAATTGCCATTAGCCAATTTGTTTTGGATCATTGGGTCAAAGATAAAAGTTTGCCCGGCAGAAACGTTGTTCTATTTAACGGAATAGATATAAAAGCCTTTAGTAATAACTTATCAAAAAATGATAGAAGTGAATTAAGGAAAAAACTCGGCTTTAAAGATGATGATTTTATTATCTTATTTACTGGTAGACTTAGACCTCATAAAGGAGTTTTAGTATTATTGAAAGCCTTTGATTTAATCAAAGAAAATAACTTTAAACTTTTATTAGTGGGCAGCTTCTTATCTGAATCCAAAGAACACAATATTGATGAAAGCGAATTCGAAAATAATTGTTTGAACATTATCAAACGCAATCTAAACATTGTTCGAGCTGGTAATGTTGACTATAAAGAAATTAATAAGTATTACTCTATCAGTGATATACAAGTTATTCCATCTCTTTGGGGAGAGGGGGCCGGACTTGTCGCTATTGAAGGTATGGCAAGTGGTCTTCCGCTCATAATCACTAATTCTGGGGGTATGCCAGAATACACAGGAAAAGAGTACGTAACAATTTTAAATAATGATGAAAATCTTGTTGAGAATTTATCAAAATCTATTGTCGAACTTTATGCTAATAAAGCCATGCAAAAGAAAATGTCCGAATTCGGAAAAAGCAGAGCCAAACTTTTTTCGAAAGAGAATTATTATGCAAAATATATAGACATTTTATTAAAAGAGGAAACTCCGAATGAATAAAAACGTGATGTTTTCAATTATTTGTCCAGCATATAATTCTGAGGCATTTTTAGCCACATCTGTTTACTCAATAGTTAAACAAACTTTTTCTAACTGGGAATTAATAATTGTTGATGACGGTTCAACTGATAACACAAATAAAATTTGTGATAAATATGCTTACAACGATAAAAGAATAAAAGTGATTCATCAAGAGAATCAAGGGCAATCAAAAGCAAGACTAAATGGCATTCGTTCGGCTTCAGGAGAATATATTTTATTTTTAGATAGCGATGATCAATATGAACTTAATGCGTTAGAAACTATTAACAATCACTTAGATAATAAAGACTTAAAAATTTTAGTTTATAATGCACTGATTATTCAAAAGAATATGGTTGATGTCTTTGTATATAATTTTGATAACATAAAATCAGATATACCAGTAGTGGAGTTATTTTTAAAAAGACGTATCTCATATCTCTGGTCGATTTGTTTTAAAAGGGAACTGTTTGATTTATCAAAAGATGTATTAGATAAATTTTGCTCATTATCTTATAGTGAAGACCTATATTTAATTTATAACATAGTTAAAAATCTAAATAGTAGCGATTATAAAATTGTTGATGAGCAACTTTATAAATATATTTATAATGATAGTTCATTAACAAAAAATCAAAATGCGAAAAAGGCTATGGATAGATTTTATGCATTTAATAGTGTTTATGAATCTATCTATTTAGAAAATAGAAATGCATTCGCTCAAATTGCAAATGAAGTTAGAGATACAGCAGGTTGGACCTATTTATCTGTGGCTAGAAAGATAGCGTTAAAATACGATTATAAAGACTATCTTCCTCTAATAAAACAAATTAGATTTTCATTCTTATTTAAACACATGAACAAATTTAAAAAGGACAAATATAATTTTGTTGGATACATTTTACTTAAATTAAAAATGTATAAACGATTTAGAAAATATATAATTAAGAAAGAAGGCAAAACGAATTGAAAATTAATGTAACCAGATCATCAATGCCATCTTTTGAAGAATATTGTGAAGAAATAAAAGATATATGGGAGTCTAGATGGTTAACAAACCATGGAGCTAAACTCCAGACTTTAGAAGAAAAACTAAAGGAATATCTTGGAGTTAAAAATATCGTGATGTATACGAATGGTCACCTCGCTCTAGAAGCCGCTATTTCATATTTCAATTTCCCTAACGATAGTGAAATAATTACCACCCCATTTACTTTTGTTAGTACTACCAACTCCATTATTAGATGTGGAATGATTCCAGTATTCTGCGATATCAACGATAAAGATTACACAATTGATGTTACTAAGATAGAAGCATTAATAACAAAGAAAACAGTAGCAATTATGCCTGTGCATGTTTACGGCAATATTTGTGATGTTGAAGCAATTGAAAGAATTGCTAAGAAACATCATTTAAAAGTGATATATGACGC
>AUXO010610255.1_pt1 | contig 11437 bp, 12 predicted proteins | sample 768731 | NCBI WGS metagenome assembly AUXO01 (sample SAMN02715735, study PRJNA202380) | gut metagenome | biome: sheep rumen | host: Ovis aries | place: New Zealand: Palmerston North | reverse complement strand
TAATGTAAATCCAGAATATAAAGTAGATGATATAATTTATGAATATGAAACAACAAACGGTAAAAATGAAAATGTTGATTATATAGAAAAAATTATTTTTGAATATGAAAGAAATTGTAAAAATCAAAAATCAACTTTACCTTTAAATGAATCAGAAAATCATTTTTTCAATGAAGAAAGAAAAAAAGTAAAAAAAATTGTAGTTTACTCTATGCCTACTAATCCAATGAAAATAGTTAAATATTTTCAAAGTTTATTCATAAAACCTAAAATAAAAACAATTGATATGCCAGTTAAAACTTTAACTAAGACTTATCAAAAAATAGGATAAAATATGGATTTCATTCCATATTTTTTTATCAAGTAATTAAAAATATGATATACTAATTATTGGTGATAATATGAAAAAAATAATAATTTCAATAATACTAATAATAATTACAATAGTAACAGTTTCAATAAATATGCATCAAAAACAAAACAAACAAGATTTAAGAAATTTTGATGTCAATTTAGAAAGTGTAGATAACTTAATGATAGTAGCACATCCTGATGACGACATGATATGGGGTGGTTCTCACTTAATAGATGATGATTACCTTGTAATTTGTATTACTTGTGGTGCAGTAGATTACAGAGTAGAAGAATTTAAAAAAGTAATGAATAAAACCAATGATAAGTATATCATGTTAAACTATCCTGATAAAACAAATGGAGAAAGAGACAACTGGGATAAAGTGTATGATGATATAACAAAAGATATAGAAAAAATTATGGCTTTAAAAAAATGGAAAACCATTGTAACACATAATGAAAAAGGCGAATATGGACATATTCATCACAAAATGACACATAATATCGTAACAAGTGTTTACGAAAATAAATATATAGAAGATGACAATCTGTATTTTTTTGGTGACTACTATAAAAAAGAAAAATTGCCAGAAGTCGAAGAATCATTAGAACAAATTAGTAGTGAAAATTATAATTTAAAAAAACAAATAATATATGATTATTACGTATCACAGAAAAAAGTAGCAGATGGCCTATCTCATATGTTCAAATATGAAAATTTTAAAAAATACGAAAAAGGTGAATAAAAGTGAAACGATTAAAAAAACAAGATTTAATAAATATATTAATATTAATAGTTTTTATTAATATCTTTTACTTTGTGCTTACAAAAAACGGATGCATATATGGATCAACAACCGATTGGAAAGATCAACATTTTTTATTTGCTGAATATTTTAGAAATTTATTTTATGAAACTAAACAATTAATTCCAGAATTTGCATTAAATATTGGTGGAGGACAAAATATATTTAATTTTGCTTATTATGGATTATTTAACCCTATAATATTAATATCATATTTGCTTCCATCAGTTAAAATGATGGATTATGTAATAGCATCTAGCATAGTTGTCGTCATTGTATCAGTAATACTATTTTATAAATTGTTAAAAAATAACCAATTTCCTTCTCATATTTGTTTTGTTGTATCATTTATATTTACATGTGCTTCGCCACTTTTATTTCATAGCCACAGGCATATAATGTTTATAAACTATATGCCATTCTTAATATTAGGACTATTGGCAACAGATAAATTTATAAAAGAAAATAAACCACTATTACTTACAGTATCAACATTATTAATAATACTTACAAGCTATTATTATAGTATATGTTCTTTATTTGTAATGTTCATATATTACCTATATAAAAATATAAATGAAAAAAAAATAAATATAAAAAAATTAATAAAACCAACGATAAAATATTTATACTTTATATTTATTGGAATATTAATTGCGGCCTTTTTTTTACTTCCAACATTTTCGTCCATCCTAGCTGGAAGAGTAAGCACTACAAACAAAACAAACATATTCCTTTTGTTAATACCAGTACCAAATGTAATGAATATATTATATGAAGAATATAGTATGGGATTAACATTTATATCGATTCTATCATTAATATACTTTATAAAAAGTAAAAACAAACAAAACAAAGTATTAGCCATATTATTAACAATTATATCAATATTTCCAATATTCATATTCATATTAAACGGAACATTGTACGCAAATGCTAAAATTTTAATACCATTTATACCATTAATGTGTATATTAATCGCACATTTTTTAAAGGAAATTGAAACACAAAAAATAAGTATAAGATGTTTTATGATATTTATTTTGTTAATTGCAATAGTAACAACATTATATAAATATTATGACATACAACTACTATTTATAGATGTAATTTTGACGTTAACATTTATAGTATTTTATTCTGAAAAAAGAAAATACATGCTTCTTTTACTAGTAATTTCTTCATTAATAACATTAAAAAATGCAAATGATAAAGATGTATTGTATACTCTAAAAGAATATAATAAAGATTTTAATCCTCAAATAGAAGAAACAATAGAAAAAATTCAAAAACAAGATGAATCATTTTATAGAATAAATAATAATTTAAGTAAACTATCGACAGTAAATAAAATATATAATATTGATTATTATCAATCAAGTCTTTATTCATCAACATATAATGGATTATATAATAAATTTTACAATCACATATTTAAAAATGAAGTACCATATAGAAATGCAGTAATAAATAGTGAAACAAATAACATATTATTTCAAATATTTATGGGTGAAAAATATGTAATAACAAAAAATGGAAATAAAATTGGATATAAAAAAATAGATAATCTAGAAAACGCATATCAAAATATATATTCAAAAAATATAGGGTTTGCAACTAATAAACTACTAAGTTACGATGAGTTTGAAAAACTAGAATACCCATATACATTAGAAGCATTATTAAATAACATAATAGTAGATGAAAAAACAAATTCATATGAATCAAAAATAGAAGAGTATGATATAGAAAATTTAAAAGAAAAAATAAAATTAGATTATAAAGAAGAAAATGGAGTATATAACCTTGATATTAAGGAAAAAACAAAATTAGAAATTCCATTAGAAGAAAAATTGGAAAATAAAATATTAATTATACAATTTGAAATGTTAGAATCAGAAAGTTGTGATGTAGGAGATACATATATAACAATCAATAATATAAAGAACAAACTTACATGTGCAAGTTGGAAATACCATAATAAAAATTATTCATTTGAATATGTTTTATCGGATAATGTAATAGATAAATTAAATGTAACAATAGAAAAAGGCCATTATAAAATAAAAAATATAAAAGCATATACCTTAAATGAAGAAAATTTAAAAAGCATAAATGAAGTAGATAAATTAAATATAAAAAGAATAAAATCAAATATAATTGAAGGAAATATAAATGTAACAAATGATGGATATTTCATGATACAAATACCTTATGATAAAGGATTTAGAATTTACATAGATGGTAAAAAACAAGAAGTTTTAAATCTTTCTACATCATTTATAGGCACAAAAATAAAAGAAGGCCAACATGAAATAAAAATAGAGTATAAAGCTCCATTACTATTAATTGGAAAAATAATATCTGTTTTTGGATTAATAATATTTATGATATCGTTATACGTAAATAAAAATTTTAAAAAAGTTATAAATTTAAAAATAGTAAAACTAGGAATAAATTTATATTTAAAATATAAAGAAATCATTAATTATTTATTTATAGGTGGATGTACAACAATAGTAAGTATATTATCATATACAATATTTCTAAAAATATTTAATATACACTATCAAATTAGCAATATACTATCATGGATATTAGCAGTAATATTTGCCTATTTTACAAATAAAACTTTCGTATTCAATAGTAAAAATAAGAATATATTAAAAGAATTATTTCTATTCGTAAAATATAGAGTTTATTCATTAATAGTAGATATGGTATGTATGTATTTATTAATTGATTTATTAAAAATTGATGATTTAATCGCAAAAATAATAGTACAAATTATAATAGTAATAATTAATTATATATTCAGTAAATTATTTGTTTTCAAAAAAAAGTAGAAAAAATATAGAAAAGATGATACAATTAATATAGGATGTGATGACTATGAATAAGCATAAAGGCGAAAAAAATCTTATTCAAGTTATAATAAACTTATTGATTGTATCATTATTAGTTTTATTACAAATACTTGCTTTAATTTTTTTGTACCATGGAGTAAATACAATTTCCATATATGCAAAGACATTATTCATAATTTTAAAAATAATTGCAGTAATATATATTATGTATAAAAATAACAATCCATCATATAAAATAATATGGATTCTATTAATAACATTTTTACCAGTATTTGGAATATTAATGTTCACACTATATGGTAATACTGGTGTAAGACGAAAAGTTACAAAAAAAATTGAAAAAAACAAAGATAAAGCATCAACATATTTAAAAATAAAAAAAGAAGATTATAGAATACTAAAAGAGATGGACATACAAAAATATAAACAAGCATGTTTTATTACTAACTTAACAGATTTACCTATATATAGAAGTGAAAAAATAGAATATTTAAGTACAGGAGAAATATACTTTGAAAAATTATTAAATGATTTAAAAAAAGCAGAAAAATATATATTTCTAGAGTATTTTATTATATCCAAAAGTTCAATGTGGGATCAAATTTTAAATATATTAGAAGAAAAAAGCAAATTAGGAGTAAAAATTTACATAATGACAGACCAACTTGGAAGTTTGTCTAAATTACCAATTGGTTATAAAGAACACTTTGAAATAGAAAATATAAAAACAAAAAAATTTAACCCACTATCTCCAGTAATATCATTGCACATAAATTATCGCGATCATAGAAAAATAGCAGTCATTGATGGAAAAATCGCATACACAGGTGGAATAAATATTGGAGATGAATATATAAATAAAACAAGTCCCTATGGACATTGGAAAGATTTTGGAGTTAGAATTACTGGAGCAGCAGTAAAAAACTTTATTGTAATGTTCATTGATATGTGGAATATGGAAGAAAAACAAAACATACTTGAATACTCAAAATTTATAGAAGAGGAACCAAACTATCCAAATGATTCAAATGGATTTATCTTACCATTTTGTGATGGACCAAACAATACTCAAAATCCAGCACAAAATACATACATAAATATAATTAACAGTGCTAAAAAAACAATATATATAACAACGCCATACTTAATTTTAGATAATTTAACGCAAAACGCTTTGATTTCAGCAGCGTTAAGCGGTATAGATGTAAGAATAATTATGCCAAGCATTCCTGATAAAAAATTAGTATTTATTTTGTCACAGTCGTATTATGATAAATTACTTAAAGCAGGCGTAAAAATATATGAATATAAGCCAGGATTTATGCATGGGAAAATGTGTGTGGTAGATTCTGAAGTAGCTGTAATAGGAACGATAAATTTTGATTTTAGAAGTCTATATTTGCACTATGAATGTGGCGTTTGGACATACAATACAGAAATGGAGAAAAAATTAAGTGATGAATTTGTAAAAATACAAAATAATTCAAACCAAATACAATATGAAAAATGGAAAAAAAGAAGTATTTTAAAAAAAATATGTGAAGCAATATTATTTTTAATCGCACCATTATTATAAGGAGGGAAAAATATGGGTTTAAGATTTCATAAAACAATAAAACTAGGTCCAATAAATATAAATTTAAGTAAAAGTGGAGTGGGATTTAGCGTAGGAACAAAAGGAGCAAGAGTAGGAAGAACAGCAAAAGGAAATATAAGAACAAGTGTTGGAATTCCAGGAACAGGTATTTCATATGTAAAAGAAACAAGCGGAAAGAAGAAAACAACTAAAAAAAGTTCAACTAAAACAGAGACAAAAAAATCAAATTCGTTAGAAGATTTCAATATTTCTGACTTATTAAAGTAAAAGTTATTTATTAATAACTTTTTTTTTGATATAATTAATTTGGTGATAATATGTTTGAAAGCTTAGGAGATAGACTACAAAACGCTATAAATAAAATAAAAGGTTATGGAAAAATAACAGAAGAAAATATTAGTGATGTAATAAGAGAAATCAGACTTGCATTACTAGAAGCAGATGTAAATTATAAAGTAGTAAAAGAATTTGTTAATAATGTTAAAGAAAAAGCACTTGGAGAAGAAGTACAGAAAAGCCTAAAACCAAGCGAATTATTCGTTAAAATATTAAAAGATGAATTAGTAGACCTATTAGGTGGAGATGATGCACCACTAAATATATCAGGAAATCCAGCAATATTAATGCTAGTTGGTCTACAAGGTTCAGGTAAAACAACTACGATTGCGAAATTAGCAAATTATCTAAGGAAAAAGCAAAAGAAAAAACCATTACTAGTAGCGTGTGATATTTATAGACCAGCTGCAATAGACCAGTTAAAACAGCTAGGAAAAGAATTAAATATTGAAGTATATTCTGAAGGAAAAAATAATCCAGTAGAAATCGCAAAAAATGCAATTGAATACGCTAGAGTAAATAAATTAGATTATGTTTTAATTGATACAGCAGGGCGACTTCATATTGATGAGGCATTAATGCAAGAATTAGATGATATCTACAACACAGTACTTCCTCAAGAAACAATTCTAGTAATAGACAGTATGGTAGGACAAGATGCAATAAATGTAATAGAAGGATTCAATAACAAATTAAAATTAACAGGAGCAATCTTAACAAAATTAGATGGAGATACACGTGGTGGTGTTGCACTTTCGGTAAGACATCTAACACATGTTCCAATAAAATTTATAGGTATAAGTGAAAAATTAGATGGATTAGAAGAATTTCACCCAGATAGAATGGCAACTAGAATACTTGGAATGGGTGACTTAGCGACAATGATTGAAAAAGCAGAAGAAGTAATAGATCAAGATGAAGTTATGAACGCTGCTAAAAAAATGCAACAAGGTAAATTTGATTTAGAAGACTTTCTAGGACAAATGAAACAAATAAAAAAATTAGGGCCATTAGAAAACTTATTAAAATTAATACCAGGAGCAAAAAAAATGGGACTTAATAATATACAAATAAATCCAAAAGATATGGCTCACATAGAAGCAATAATTTTATCAATGACACCAAAAGAAAGAAAAAATCCTGATATTATAAAAGCAAGTAGAAAAATAAGAATAGCAAAAGGATCAGGAAGAAGCGTAGAAGAAGTAAATAGATTATTAAAACAATTTGACCAAATGAAAATAATGATGAAACAAATGAAAAATGGAAATTTTAAAATGCCATTTTAAAGGAAGTGATTATTTGACAACAATATATCTAATAAGACATTCCGAAACACTAGATAAAGACTATTTAAACTATTTAGACGATATAGATGAATATGAAAAAAATAAAAAATTACCATTAAGTACAAATGGAGAAAAAAAGGCATTAGAAATTTCAAAATTAAAAGAATTATCAAATATAGATGTAATATATTCTTCAACATTTCAAAGATCAATTTCAACTGCAAAATATATAGCTGAAAAAAACAACATAATATTAAATATAACACCAAATTTGAATGAAAGAAAATTAGGTAATGCATTAGAAAAAAATTTTTGGTTAGAACAACTATATGATGAAAACGTAAAAGCAGAAGATGGAGAAAGTAGAAGAGATGCAACATATAGAATATCAAATATGGTAAATTATGTATTAAATCAATATAAAGATAAAAGAGTAGTATTTGTTACACATGGTGCCGTGATTAAATTTTTATTAATGAATTATTGTACATTAAAAAAAGCTGATGTAGAAAGAAAATCAGTATGTCTTGTATTTAATAAAAGAATTATAATAAATGATAAATTCAATACTCCAGAAATTTTTAAATTAGAATATAAAGAAGGAAATATTGTTAATATAGAACTATTAAGACAATAGTTCTTTTTTTCATTATCAAGGCAAATTAAATAAGCAATATATTTATAAACTCATATTATAGAGTATAAAAGGGAGGTAAAAAAATGTTATTTAATAAAAGATGTTGTATGCCAATGCCACCAATGGGCTATAATATGATGCCAAATAATTGTTGCAACCAAAGACAAGAACAATGCATAGTAGAACCAACAATAAATAAATGTATTGAAAAAGAATTCTATCATGAAGTACCACATGTATGTCCAATACATACTCATATTATAAATAAACATATCTACAATCATAGTTACACACCAGAATATTCATGTTCTGAGGAAAATCAAGTATGTAATATTGATAATGGACCATGCTGTAAATTTGTATAAAGAATAAATTGAAATATTTATTCTTTTTTTGATATAATCAAATAAGAGGTAATCATTATGATAGAAAAAATATACAATAAAATAGGACAAATAGAAGATGAAGAAAAAAGGTGGACATATCACAATAATAATCATATAAGACATGTAACTAATATAGTAGAAAATATATTAATATAAATGAAGCAAATGAATATTATTTTACAAAAAAAGTATTTAAAGCAATAGAAAGTTTTTCAAAAAAATAAACTATAAAATCCTAATTGATAATAAAGAATGGATTATAAAATAAATCAATAATTAAAAAGGAGAAAACAAATGATGTATGATAAAAATTTTATAGATGGGGGAAGATATGAAGAATATCTAAAAGAATGTAGTGAAGATATTAAATCAAAAGATATCACCATGTTTTCATATGAAGGAAATAATTGTCAATTGTACGCAAAAAAGGAAGGCAACGTATTAAATATAAAATGTAGTGGTGGAGGACAATATAATCAAAGAGATGGAAGCCTATTTTCAATAAAATATGAGACTAATGACTTAAGCATCTTAAAAATATTACAAGAAATAATTGATGAATATCATGAAACAAGACAAAATGGATATTGCCTTACAGTAGATGGATTACCACCAGGAATAGGAGATACTCTAAATGTAGAATATAAATCTGGTGAAAAAATATATAAAACTTCAAATCAATTTCCAGTAGTAACTTTAGATGCATTTAAAAAATTCTATGATATCTTTCATGAATATGTAAAAAAAGAAGGATATGACTTTAATACAAAAGGATCAAATGTAAAACTATTTGATGATGCAGATGAAGAATACCTACAAGGAACTTGGAAAGGAAAACATTTTGGAGAAAAAATTGAAGTAACATTTAATAAAAATAGAGTCACAATAAAAGTAAATGACAAAGTAGTAGATGACAATGTTGAATATGTAATATGTGATGGATTGGTACGAAAAAATAAAGTAAAAGAAGGTATAGAAAAAGCTACATCACGTTATGATTATGAAGAATTTGATGCAATTTCATCAATATCAAAACATAATTATTTCACACTTGATGCATATTTTTGTAAAAAATCATATTCAAAATGTGAGTTATTTAACTTTGATAAAGAAAAGCCAAAAGAGTAAAAAATACTCTTTTTTTAGTTAAAAATTATAACTCTAAAAAATAATAATAAATATAATAATTTGAAAGGTGATAAAATGAAAGAAATTACAATTTGTTTTCAAGGATTAGGATATAATAATAAAATTCAAGCAAATGTAAAAATATATAATAAAAACAAAAAATTAATAATAAATCAAAATACGTATAATAATAAAATAAATGTTTGTTTAAAAGAAAAAGAAATCTACCATTTAATAGCAAAGTCATTTAACCAAATAATTAATACTTATATCTACATAAATACAAATAGATATTATTTTTCATTTCAAAAAAAAATAATAAAAAATAATCTTATCACTTTTCTATTAAAAGATTATTATTATAATCTACCAATAGAAAGAGGGAAATTAATATGCAAAAGTCAATAGTTATTACAAATGGTACAGGTACTGGTCAATTAATTAATGGAACATATACCGTAACATCAGAAACTCCAGGTTATGAAAATAGTTCAATTAATCCAAGTAGTCTAACAATTACAGAAGGAACAAATGCCTACGCATTATCAATTGCAGCAACAGGTACTCTAACTCTACATGTCACAGAAGATGGGACTACAACAGGAACACCAATAATAGGTGCAACATTCGTAAGAACAGATTTAAACGGAACAGAGTATGGAACACAGATTACAACAGATACAAATGGAGATGCAGTTTTCAATAATGTTCCATTTGATGCTACAAATGCACCAACAATATATTTTAAACAAACAGCATCAGATGGTGACCATGAATTTGATAGTACAGTACAAAATACAACATTAACTACATCTACAGCTACTCTTGAAATTCAAAATGTTCCTGGAGCAACAAGAACAATAACACTAACAGATGAAAATTATGCAAATCTGCCAATTGCTAGTGCAACACTAAATTTAGAAAATTAAAAAAGTGATTTAAAAATCACTTTTTCTTATATCATTATCTTGAATAACTATATTCGCATAACCTAATTTTTTTATCTTTTTAACTCTTCCTAAAGAATCAATATCATTATTAAAATCAATAGAACACAAAGAATTAAATCTTTCTAAAACTTTATTTCTATTTTCAATAATCAATTGATTAAAATTAATTTCATTCCTAATATCACTATCAGTAATATTAGAAAGTCTTTCAATTTCACCCTTTAATCTTGTAATAATATCATGTTGTTTCATACTCCAAGCATAACTTGAATTATATAAACTAGTTGAAGTAGTTTCATATGGATTTACTTTTTTTTCTTCCATTTCTAAATAAGATCTAGTTCTTTCTAACTTATTTAGATAATAAGTTTTTCTTTCTTCTAAAGAATCAATATCAAATCCATTATATAGATTAAGAGTAGGGGTATCATTAATATAATCTAAAAGTAAAATAGGAGTTTCTTTTATATTAAAATTTAAAGTATTTTTCTCATTATAACATTTAACAGATTCATCAATTAATTTGAAAGAAGAATAATATAAATTAAACAAAATAATATCTTTAAAAATATTTAATTCTTTTAAATAAATAGATAATTCATTTTCATTTAAACAAAAACTATCTAAATTGATAAGACTCAATAAATAATTATAAGATTCTTTATTTAAAATACTTTTATATAAATCAATCTTATTTTTCAAATCTTCATAAGATATAATTTTCTTTTCAATCATAAAACACCCCCCAATTAAAATCATCAAAAATATTATATATAATATATAAAAAAAATCAAGTAAAACCTGATTTAAAAAATAAAGAAAAGTATAGATAATAATAACATAAAGATAAAATATATCCAACTAGTTTTACTAACAATAATTCTTTTTTTATTAGTAATCTCTAATTTATCCTTACAACCTACATATTTTAAAGAAAATAATTTTTTATTACTTAAATCTTTTAAAGAATAAAGACCAAACGCAGTAGGATTATCATATTCAGAATACTCAAAATCTTTTAATCCTAAAAATGAGAAAAACATAATTAAATCTCCACTACAACCAGACATATTAAAAATAGATAATA
>AUXO017869716.1_pt1 | contig 11440 bp, 13 predicted proteins | sample 768731 | NCBI WGS metagenome assembly AUXO01 (sample SAMN02715735, study PRJNA202380) | gut metagenome | biome: sheep rumen | host: Ovis aries | place: New Zealand: Palmerston North | reverse complement strand
AATTACGTTTTGAAGAAAGTGATAACTTACCTAATAGTAGTATTTTTATGACTTGTGCTCAAGATGATTCTAAAGCTTATTGTTTTAGTTATGGAAGTTATACCCAAACTAATGGAACTATCTATGAAATAGATTTACCCACTACAACAGCAAAAGAAATAAAACCATTAAATGGTGATTATACATATACCTCTTTAACAAAGGTTGGTAATAAATATATTGCAGGTGGTTTTAACCAAGCTAGTCATAGTATCGGTTTATCTATTCTAGATAATAACTTTAATGTTATTAAAAGTGAAGTAATTAACAGTCGTGCTGCTTTTTCTAGTTTTAGTGTCATTAAAATAAATAATGATTACTATCTCTTAAATCAAGCTATTAATCTTTATTCTGATTATGTTGCTACAAGAGTATCATCTAATTTAGAAACTATAGAACAAGTAACATTAGATGACTTAACAGGAACTGAATATGAAATAATCAAAGCCTACGATGAAGTAAATGCTATTTTAAATCCAGAAGGAAGAATCGAAAGACTTATCAATGGAATTAAAGCCTATAAAGATGGTTTTATAATTGAACACGCTAGAATTACAGGAATTTATTCATCATTAATCTTTTATAAAGATCAAGAAATAAAATGGGAAAAAGAAGAAGGTGGAAGTTTTGGTGATTTAATTTTAAAAGATGATCACATCTATATTATAAGTGAACATACAAATGATTTTGAAACTTATATATATGAACTTTCAAATACTGGAGAAATACTCTTTAAATATCCAATTACTCTTATTAATGAACAAAAAAGATTCTTCTTGGGTAATTACAATCTTGCTGAGTATAATAATTGTTATTATTTCTTTACCTATAATCCCGTAGATGTTGAAGATTTTACAACCTGGAATAATTGGCGTATAACCAAACTATCTATTTCTAATTCTATTACTAATAAAAATCCTGAATCATTAAATGTAACTAAGGAAGCTTTTGCTAATGATGAAGTAACAATAACCATTAATAAAGATTATGAAAATAAAATAGATAAAATAATAGTTAAAGATTCTAACGGTCATGAAATTAATGTCAAAGATAATAAGTTCACTATGCAAGATAGTAATGTAACTATTGAAGCAATATATAAAGAAGAAAAAGAAGAATCTAATAACTCTATTAATCCTGAAACTAGTGATCTAATTATTACTGTTTCATTCATTACAATCATCGCTTTTTCTTCCTTAATAATTATTTATTTTACAAGACATAATATCTTAGAAAAATAGAGACTAGTTCTCCTTTTTTCAATTTTGTAGTATAATTACCAAGCGGAGGATTTATGAAATCAAGAAAAAAAAGAAAAAATCGTAAAATACTATTCGATGAAGATAAGTATATAGAACAATATTATTATCAAGATGACAAAGTAGTTATTCCTGTCTTATTGGAAAAGATATCTGATTTATACATGGAACATGATTATAAACAAATGGAATTATCAGATTCTGTATGCGATTATATTGAAGAAATAGCTTATATGGTCCCTATAAATATCGATATTGAAATAGAAATTCACTGTCCAAAAGTAGATAAAGAAACAGAGGAAAGAATGAGGACTGCTATTAAGAATAACTATGGAATGGAAATCGATGAAATAGAATATGATATTATGGTCCAAAATAGAAAATCAATCATTCTTTTTATAGCAGGAGTAATAATCCTATTTGAGTATATCCTAATAGATAAATATGTAAAAAGTAATATTTTATCAGAACTATTATGTATATTCTGGTGGGTTGCTATTTGGAATGTAATAGAATTTCAAACTTTAGACAAAAGAGAAAATAAAGATAAAAGGCTTAATTATCAACAATTATATGATGCAAAGGTATCATTTGTCTTTGAAGAAAAAAAAGAGAAACACTAGTTTGTTTCTTTTTTTTATACTATAATAATAGTAGGTGATTAAGATGGGGAAAAAGAAAATAATAATTTCTCTGTTAGTAATAATTCTTTTGATTATAATTATTGGGTTGATAATCTTTAAAATTAATAATACTAACGAAACAGATTCTTCTTCTAAAAAAGAATATCTAAAAATAGGTGAGGAATACAAATTAAAAAAAGGAAAATCAATTTATCTAAAAGATGAAGAAGATAGTAGCATAAAATTTATTTCTTATGCAGATAGCAGATGCAAAGAAGGCACTGAATGTATATGGGAAGGTGAAATAGAATATACCTTGGAATTTAAGAATAATAATACTAAAGAAAAATTTAATTTAGGAACCGTTAGAACGAAAGAACATACAATAGATAAATATATTATTTATTTAATCGACGGTGATACAAAAAGTTTAACTATTAAAGTAGAGGAAAATGAATAATGTCAGTACTAGGAAATATATTGTGGATAATATTTGGTGGCTTATTTAGTGCTATTTCTTGGTTTATTTCAGGAATTATCTGGTGTATTACAATAATTGGTATTCCATATGGAAAGCAATGCTTTAAATTTGCTGAATTAACCTTAATGCCTTTTGGTAAAGATATTGAATATGGAGGGGGAGTAGTATCTACCTTAGTAAACATAATATGGTTATTACTATTTGGTATTCCAATGGCTTTAGGTAACTTTATTAATGGTTTGTTTTTATGTTGTACTATTATTGGAATTCCCTTCGGATTACAATTTTTTAAAATAGCTAAATTATCTTTGATGCCTTTTGGTGCAAAAATAGTTATAAAAAAATAGCTATACACTATGAGGAAACATATTAAAAGAAAGCCTTAAATCTTTCTTTTTTTATGATATAATAGACAATCTAAATTTGGAGGTGCTAAAAGTGAATAAAAAAAATTTGAAAAGAAAATTGATAGCACTTTCCATAGCGTTAATGACTCTAACAACGTATTATAATACTAACAAGACATATAACCCTTCTTATGAAATAGTAAAGGAAAATCCAAAAGGGCCATTTGGTTGCTATTCCTGCGGGAAAATTTATATTGGTAGCAAATACTATTTAGAAAGCTTAACTGATTTATCAGAAGATGATATTTTAGTTGAAGATCGAAGGTATACTAAAGATCCTAATATGATTATTTATTCATCTTATCGAATTACTAATAAAGATTTAAGAAATGAAATACTAGAAGTATTATGTGAATATGAGAGTTGTTATCCTTCCCCTTGGAATCGCACCATAGAATCAATGCGCTTAGAATGGTTAATACACAACTTGTCATATTATTGTGATCTCGAAGTAAATAGAACTGGTAATGTTGATTTAGATAATGATGAAGAAGAATACTACGACATACCTATATTGAATAAAATTTTTAAAATATAAAAGGAACTTCATTACGAAGTCCCTTTTATTTATTTTCTTTTGTAAGTGTTTTTCCTTGCTCTGTCTTATCATTTTCTTGTTGTTCTTCTTCTTCAATATTCGTTACATCATCATTTTCCATATCTTCATAAGAAGCATCTAAACCATTTGCTAAGTCGATAATTTTATAATATTTCTCCAGAATAAAAGGATAGTCCTTTCTAGCAGAAATAATATCTTGATTTTCAGGTCCCTGTATTAATACATATTTGCCCCTTTCATTTTTCTCAATTTTATATGAAGCATAGACATAGTGACATACTCTTGTTTCACCAGTTAATCTAGAATGATTAGGATCACTAGTCCAACTATAATGAGTTGTTGGAACATACATATAAGTAATATAAGTCGTTTTTCCTGTACTATGTACAATTGGAACAGGCATTAAATAAGTATAAGCATAACGATATTCTAGGAAGTCTTGATTTTGCTCCTGAGTTCTTTGAATAGCATCAATATTTTCTTCGATTCGTAAAATCTTATTAGTCTTTAAAAACTTATTATAATCTTTTTCTATAGGATTAAGATATTCATACTCGTCCTGTCTTTCATATCCATCATATGTTAAATATTCACTATCAATATATCTACAATATCCATCATTATTAACATATTTATGTGCATGATAATCTTTAATATCACAATCAGCTTTTTTACCACATCCAGCTGTTGAAACAAGAACTAAAGAAATTCCACTTAGAGCTAAGAATTTTTTAATATTTAATTTTAAATTTTTCATAAAACCACAACCTTTTTCTGAGTCTAAAAAAAGACTCTTATATTACTATAAAAGTCTTGTTCTTTACAAATAACCCAGATATAAATATCGGTTGTTGAGTTATTACAACAAAGTTGGAACTACTCCCTCTTACATATATACATTATACCACATTTTAAGCGTTTTTTCAAATTCTATTCTATGTTATAATATAAATAGAATGGAATGATTATATGAAAATTAAGAAGGCAATTATAATAATTTTAATTCTACTTACATTAGTTGGATGCAAAAAAAGACATGATGATAAAATCCCAATCAGTAGCCCTGATATTACTTATAATTCTCCTTATGACGGAACATATGGTAATGCAGGAAAATTAGAAGGAACAACGATTGTTGTATCAATATTTACTAAAGAAAGTTCAACGGGCTGGACTAGTAGTAGATCCGATAAAAAATCGATTGAAACAATCTTAGACAAATTGAGTTCAGCAACAGTCTTCTTATCAAAGAGTGCTGCAAAGTATGGAAAAACTTTAACATTTGCTTATGATTGGGAAAAATATAAAGATTTAAGGTATGAAGCAACATTTACAGAAAACCTTTTAACTTCTGGCGGCGAAACATACACTCTCCAATCAGAATGGATTGAAAAAAACATTAATGCTAAAGCATTAAGAAATAAGTATAAAGCAGATAATATACTTTATATGTTCTATATTAATACTGATTTTAAAAACTCAATTAAACCTTGGACTATAACCCATAATACATGTGGTACATGTAAGATAGAATTCAGTAATATTTATTATCGATATGAAGGTATAGCAGCACCTGCTGGAACTATTGCTCATGAAATGTTACACCAATTCGGTGCACCTGATTTATATGTTTCTAATAAATATATTCCTCAAGAATATGTTAGTTACTTAGAAAAAAATGGTACTAAAGATATAATGTTCTATATTAACAAAGGCTCATCTATTGAAAGCAAATTCACTGATTTAGATGCATATTACGTAGGTATAGGGCCAATGCCAAGTACAGTTACAGAATGGAAACTTGGTTATAACGAGTTCTCTAATTAAGAAAAGACGATATAGAATTAACAAAAAACGAACCAAGAATACAGGGAAGGAACATTTACAAAATAGGTAAAATATGGTATAATACAAATCACTTAAGAGGGAGTAGTTCTCATCGAAGGATGGTTTAAAAACGTCAAGACGTATATACCGGATTAAACTCAATAGAACGAGACTTTTATAGTAATATAAGAGTCTTGTTTTTTTATATTCTTAAAGACTCTTATATAAAATAAGGAGGTTAAGAATATGAAAAAAAGAATAGTTAGCATTTTACTTGCTACAACATTAGGTGCAACAGCACTTACAGGTTGCTCAAGTACAAGCAGTGAAAAAGTCGCTGAAACGAAACAAAGTCCAGCAATGGAACAAGTCGTTGCAGTTGAAAAAACTGTTATAGAAAACAAAACTTATGATGCTTATGAACATGTTTTCTATAAAAGATACGATACTCTAACAGAAAAAGGGTATTCAGAAAATGTCTATGGTGGACAAATAGAAATCCCATATGGATATGAAATTCTAGATATAGAAAACTTCAACGAAAAAATAGGATATGGTTCACAGACAAGAGGGTTTGATGTATGGTTTATTAATAATAAACCAGTAGAAGTTAAAGCTGTATATAATCCAGCTATTGATGGTTATGACTATAGCGAACCCGGTACTGTAATTGAAAAAGATTTAGAAGAAAGTGAACTAGACGATCAACACACTTTATCTAAAACTTATTAAAAAGTAATTTCAATAATTACTTTTTTTAATGGTATAATAAGCGTTGGAGGGAGACATGAAAAGAAGAATCAGCGAAAATGAAAAATATTTAGATGAATCACTAGATTTTGTCAAAAAATTAGATGATATTTCTAAATTAATTGATAAAATGAAACCCAAACTTCAAAAATTAGATGAATATTATGGAAGTACGAATTGGTTCAAAGATATTGAAGAATACGATAAAAATGAAATCAATATAAAAGCAAGAGTCTTATCAGAAGATGCCGTTTGGAACATGAATTGTGATTTAGATGAATTACTAAGAGAAGTTCATAAAAAAATAGAAATATTAATGAAAGAAAGGAATCCTATGAAAACAATAGTTTTAGCTTCAAATAACAAACATAAAATAAAAGAATTTAAAGAAATATTAACTGATTATAATGTTCTATCATTAAGTGATATTAATTATAATGAAGAGATTGAAGAGACTGGCGAAACTTTTGAAGAAAACTCTTTAATAAAAGCAAAGACAATCCACGATTATCTAAAAACTACACATCCTGAATACATAGTAATTGCTGATGATAGTGGAATTTGTTGTGAAGCATTAGATGGCAAGCCAGGAGTTTATAGCGCTAGATATGCAGGAGATCATAATGATCAAGCCAACAGAGATAAACTTATAAAAGAGTTGAAAGGTAAAGATCATTCAGCATATTATAATTGTACAATAGTTGTTTATTATCCAGATGATACTCATAAAGTATTTGTAGGGAAGACATATGGAACAATAATCGAAGAAGAATTAGGAGATAAATCGTTCTGCTATGATTGTATTTTTCTATCAGAAGATTTAAATAAAACATTTGGTGAAGCTACAGAAGAAGAAAAAAATAGTGTTTCTCATCGTGGAAGAGCAATAGAAGCAATGATTAAAGAGTTATAAAAAAGAAATAATCAAAAGTCTAATTATTTCTTTTTTTTTATAAAATTGATATAATTATTAAGATAGGGTGATTAGAGTGAATACTGAGAATAATAATTTAACACAAGAAGAAGTGAATAAAGCTTTAGAAATAATAAATAGTCTTTGTCGTTATTACGATGATCGAATAGTTGGTCAACATAATCTTAAAATAGCACTACTAGTGTCATTTATGACAAATGGACATATTTTACTAGAATCGGTACCTGGTCTTGCTAAGACAACTGCAGCTAAAGTTCTAACTGACGCCGTAAATGCTAAATTTGCCAAAATCCAATGTACACCAGATCTTTTACCAAGCGATATTATCGGTACTCAAATATTTAATTATTCAACTAACAAATTTGAAACTAAAATTGGCCCAGTTAATGCTAATTTTATCCTTTTAGATGAAGTAAATAGATCAAGTGCTAAAACGCAAAGTGCGATGTTAGAAGTAATGCAAGAAAGAAAACTATCAATAGCAGGTGAAACACACGAAATGATGAATCCATTCATCGTTATCGCAACTCAAAACCCAATCGAACAAGAAGGAACATATCTTTTGGCCGAAGCCCAAACAGATCGTTTCTTACTTAAAGAAATAATAAATTATCCAACCCCAGAAGAAGAAGTAGTTATTCTTAATAGAATGGAAACAGGTATTATCGAAGATACTAAACCAATTCTTAATGTAGAAGCTATTACTTATCTGCAAGAGATAACTAAAAAAGTATATGCTGATAATAGTATAAAAAAATATATTGCTGACATAATTCATGCTACAAGAAATCCTAAAACATACCTTCCACCAGAATTATCTAAATATGTTGAGATGGGTGCATCTCCACGTGGAACAATTGCCATTCTTAATGTAGCCAAAGCTGTAGCATTAATAAATGGCAGAAATTATGTAACACCAGATGATTGTAAAGCTCTAATTCATAGCGTATTAAGACATAGAGTTGTTTTAAATTATGCAGCTATATCTGATGGTATCAAAGTAGAACAAATCATCGATTCACTAGTAGGAGCTATCAATACACCATGAAACTAAAGTATATTGAAAAAATAAAATCCAATATTAGTATCCAAGCTAGCAAAAAAACAGCTAATCTTTTAGAGGGCTTATACCATTCGATTTTTAAAGGTAGAAGTATGGATTTTGATGATCTAAGAGATTATATAGTAGGTGATAATAGTAAAGATATTGATTGGAAATCATCTATAAGACATGGCTCTTTACTTGTTAGAAGATATGTAGCATTAAGAAGACATAACATTGCTTTTGTCATCGACACAGGAACAAAAATGTCTGGCTTAAATCCTAATAATGAAGAAAAAAGGGAAACTGTTCTTTATACTTTTGGTACTTTAGCATATTTAGTAAATAAAAATGAAGATGAAATATCAACTACCTATAATAAAAATGGTAGCATCTTTTCCTCTGAATTTAAAAATGGCCTAACAAATGTTGAAATAGCACTAACTGAAATAGAAAAATATCTAATAGATGAGAATACCTTTTCGGTTAATGACCTATTAGATTATTTAAACAAAACAAGTAAAAGAAAAATGATAATTGTCGTTATTTCAGATATTAACGGTTTAAATAGCATTAGCGATGAATTATTAAAAAAAGTTACTATGGCTCATGATATGCTTTTTATTAATATTGAGGACGCTTCAATGTTTGGAACAAACCTTTATGATTTAGATTCTGAAACTAATATTCCTAAATTAATATCTAAAAATAAAAAATTAAAAGAAATAGAAATACAAACTAAGAACGAAATAATCAAATCAAATTTTAAAAGATTAGAAAAATACCGTGTTACAGGTGTAAGTATAACAAGTAAAAAAGAAGTGGTTTCCAAAATAATTGATTTATTAGAAAGGCATAAACATGCAGTGGGACGTTAATTTAAGACCTCCTCTTAGTTATTCTAAAGTAGGATTTTTTCTTCTTATTATTGTAATACTTATAATAATAATCTTGTTAATTATTAAAAAGAAAAAGACCAAACCTCAAGAGATAAAACCAGTCGAAGAGATATTAGATATTGAAAAAATAAAAAGAGAATATCTTGGTAGAATAGATAATCTTATGGCCAAAATAAATAATAACGTCATTACTAAAAGAAAAGCATATAATGAATTAAGTTTAATTATTAGAGAATTCATTTTTAAAGCTACAGGCATTGACGTTTTAAAATATACTTTACGAGAAGCTAGACAAACTAAAAACAAAGAACTTGTTGAACTGTTAAATGAGTATTATGAACCAGAATTTTCTTTTAAAGGTGAAGGGAATCTAATAGCTTCTGTTGATAAAACTAGAAAGGTAATTATTGAATGGAAATAAAAAATCCTTTTATAATTTTCATCAGTATTATCGTCTTTGTTCTTATTTTTCTACTCACAATAAAAAAGAAAGAAACTAACAAAAACAAAAATAAAATTGCTAATACCAATATTATAAAAAATACTGATGCATTTAAGAATATCTTAAAGAAATATAGATTCTTTCTATATTTTCTTTACATGCTTGTTTTTATTTGCATTTTAGTATCATCAATTTTAACTTCGAGAGTAATTAAAGAACAAACACGTAGCGATGAAGTTTATAATCGTGATATCATGCTTTGCATGGATGTTTCCGGTTCAGTATTAGATTTAAATGCTGAATTAGTTGATACATATAAAGAAGTAGTAAAAGAATTAAAAGGAGAAAGATTTGGAATATCTATTTTCAATACATCTTCTTACTTACTAGTTCCATTAACTGATGATTATGATTATATTAATAATGTTTTAGATTTAATAGGAAAATCAATCGACATCGGTAATAATTATAGTCAGTATGATGGCATGGATTCAGGACAAAAACTATATTTATTAGAATATATAACTTATGGAACTTTAGTTGGAAATGAAGAAAGAGGAAGTTCTTTAGCAGGAGACGGTTTAGCTTCATGTGTTTTTGATTTCCCAAATTTAAGTGAAAAACGTTCTAGAGTAATAGTATATTCTACAGACAACGAAGTATATGGAAAAGAATATATTGATGTAGAAGGAGCAGCTAAACTTAGTAAAGAAAAAAATATAACTATTTATACAGTAGCTCCAAGTACAATTACTTCTAAAGACGAACAACTATTAAAAAATGCAACTGAATTAACTGGTGGATCATTTTATGTACATGAAAAAAGGCCGACCATCAAAAGCATTGTTGAAGAAATCGAAGGCAAAGAGAAGAGTGTTTTAAAAGGACCTGAGAAAACAATCGTAACTGATTATCCAACTGTTCCCTTTATTATCACTTTATTATCTTTTGTCGTATTAATAATTATAGATAAGGTGGTGTTATCATGATTATAAGACCAATAATACCAATTCCTTTAATGATTATTATTACAATTATACTATTAGTTTTAATAGTTATCTCCTCAAAAAAGGCTAAACTATTGGTGAGAATCCTTATTGTTTTATTCTTATTTCTCATTAACCTAAGGCCAATGATATTAGATGGCGATGTCGAAGTATTACATAGTAATATTGACATGGTATTTGTTATAGATACTACTTTGAGCATGGATGCCCAAGACTACGATGGTTCAAAAAGAAGATTAGAAGGGGTAAGCAAAGATATCGAGTATATCATGAAAAAGATACCTGGTGCTTATTACTCTGTAATCACCTTTGACAATAAAACAACAATTAAACTGCCTCTTACAGCAGATGCTAATGCTATTTTAGCTACCGTAGACACCTTAAAAGTACCAAATAATTACTACGCAAAAGGCTCAAATATTACAATCTTTAAAGAAGAATTAGAGACGATTCTTAATAATTCTAGAAAAAAAGAAGGACATTCAACCGTTGTCTTCTTATTTACTGATGGTGAAAACACCTCAGATAAAAAAACGGAATCATTAAAATCATTAAGTAAATTAATTGATGAAGGAGCAGTACTTGGATATGGAACTACTAAAGGAGGATATATTCAAGTTGAAAAATATGATGGTACTAAAGAATACTTAGAGGATCGCAGTGAATACCCATATAAAAAAGCCGTATCTAAAATAGATGTTGATAATCTTACTAAAATAGCTGAGGAAATGGGGATCGATTATATTCCTATGAAGAAGAGTAGTTCTATTGATAAAAAACTAAAAGATTTAAAAAACACTAAGAGTAAAAATGACTCAGAATTAGAAGATGCATACCAAGATCTTTATTATTGCCTTTCTCCCTTCTTAATAGTTTTGTTTTCGATAGAATTATATTTAGATAGGAGGAGTAGATTATGAAAAAAGTAATCATCTTCTTACTATCAGTTTTAACATTAGTTGGTCTTCATATGAGTGCAAGATATACAATAAACGAAATATATATTCACGAATACAATAATGAAAATTATAATAAAACTTTCTTAACTGTTTTAAGAATTATAAATTATCCAGAAAGTTATATTGTTTATTACAATAAAGGCAATAATTTTTATCAAGAAAAAGAATATAAAAAAGCTGTTGATGAATATAAAAAAGCTCTTAAAACAGTT
>AUXO014299116.1_pt1 | contig 11440 bp, 10 predicted proteins | sample 768731 | NCBI WGS metagenome assembly AUXO01 (sample SAMN02715735, study PRJNA202380) | gut metagenome | biome: sheep rumen | host: Ovis aries | place: New Zealand: Palmerston North | reverse complement strand
TAGTCAGCAGTGGATAATTCGGATAATTTTTCCCGTTCATAAGAAAATACTTGTCACCGTAATACTTATCCGCAAGCCGAAGGAATCTTTCATAATCCTTACGCGGCATAGCTATATCAATATCATCATCCCACGGTATAAAACCACCGTGTCTTATAGCCCCGATTGCCGTTCCTCCAACGCCGAAATAAGTAATATTATTTTTTTCACAAAGATCGAGGAAATCTCTGAGTATTTCTAATTCTGCCTCATGTATTTTCCTGAGCGTTTCCTCATCATAACTTCTATCTGTCATTTATACATCCTCACAAATTGCTGTTAAGTCATAGTTTATTTGATTTTTCCGAATTACTATACAGATTGCAAAGCATCTTTGCAACAGCTTTAGGCCAGAATTTACTGTACATTTCAAAATCCTCCTGCCACCTGCTGGTACTTTCAATTATTTCCGTAGTAGTCGATTCCTCATGTATTCTGTGCCCCATTAAAAGCATGTGCACATAGCAGAAACTGCCATCCTCTTTTGAGAGTTTTTCCCATGTTTTCCAGTCAAGATTACTGAGAAGCCCCTCATCAAAAAGCGGTTCGGTAATTCTATCCTTAACGTATGTAACAGACGGACAGCATATTCCGTTTCCAAACATAATTGGAAACCGCTTACCAAATCCGGTTCCTCTTAGTCTTCTGTTACACATCGGAACAGATAGAAGCCTTTTTATGATTAAGTTAGTATTCACCCTGACTCTTTTATCATTTCTTATCTCATAATAATCGGTACAGCACATGATTGCATTTTTAACAGAATTAAGTTCTTTTATCACTGCTGCCGTATAGTATTTTTCGTATATATCATCCTGATGCGCTATAGTGACATATTTCGTATCAGCTCTGCCGAGTGCACTGTTCCAGTCTTTTGCTATATCCGGCTCGTGATCCGTCAAATAAACAGGAATTTCATACTTTTTTGCCAGATTTCTTATATACTCATTATCTGTCGAGGTAGATATATAAACCTTGCTCTCTACACTCTGGTTCAAAACTGACTTTATACACTCTTCAAGATATGGACTCTCTTTATATGCACAAATTGCAAATGTATGGTCTGCCATAATAACTCCATCCCACTAATCCAGTTCCTTTTTAGCTGTATCCAGTGCAACTTCTATAACCTTATCCATGTCATAGTACTTGTACTCGCCGAGTCTGCCTCCGAATATTACATTTTCCTCTGCATCGGCAAGCTTTTTATATTCAATATATAATCCCGAATTTTTTTCATCATTAACCGGATAATATGGTTCATCTCCCGGCTTCCACTCAGAACTGTACTCACGGCTTATAACAGTCTTTGGAAGTTCGTTTCCATCCTTATCCTTACCAAACTCAAACCATTTATGCTCTATTATCCTTGTATACGGTGTTTCTGAATCTGTGTAATTAATAACAGCATTACCCTGATAATTAGGCATATCAAGAGTTTCAGTTTCAAATCTCACCGAGCGGTACTCGAGTGTGCCAAGTTTATAATCAAAATATGCATCGATAGGTCCCGTATACAGAACCTTATCGGCAAGTTCGGCGTAAGGCACGGTGGCACCGTCACTATTAATGCCATTCTTCCTTACATCAAAGAAATCCGTACCAGTCACCACTTTAATATTCTCATGTGAGAACATATTCTCTATCAGTTTTGTATAACCCCCTACCGGTATACCCTGGAAGAGAGCATTAAAGTAATTATTATCAAATGTAAGTCTTACAGGAAGTCTTTTAATGATAAAGCTTGGAAGTTCGGTACATTTGCGTCCCCACTGTTTTTCAGTATATCCCTTTACAAGCTTTTCATATATATTTTTGCCAACAAGAGTTATAGCCTGTTCTTCAAGATTCTCCGGCTCGTACTCTTCCGGTTTTATATCCCTTCCGGTCTTTTCTTTATATGCTTTTACAAAGCCAAGGATAGCTTCCTTCTTTTCCTCTTCTATCTTTTCTTTTGCCGCGTCAGGAGTTACGACTCCCCACATTTTATTAAAGGTATACATATTGAAAGGAAGCGAATAAAGCTCACCCTTATAATTTGCAACAGGAGAATTTGTATATCTGTTAAAGTCAGCATACTTCTGCACAAATTCCCATACCTCTTTATTATTGGTATGGAAAATGTGGGCGCCGTACTTATGAACCTCTATGCCTTCAACATTTTCCGTATAGATATTTCCTGCTATATGATCTCTTTTTTCAATGACAAGACACTTAAGCCCTTTTTCAGCCGCTTTTCTGGCAAAAACTGCGCCGTAAAGCCCGGCACCTACTATAAGATAATCGTACTTTTTTGACATACTAATTCCCCTGTTTAATATTTTTCAATTACTCTTTAGTCTATATCATATTTTTTAACAACTATTTAAACCGTAAAAATCATTTTACGGGAATGGACGTGTTGCTCCATAAATATATGGATGCGGTCCACCTGCTACACTGTATTTGTCAGTTACCCTTGGTGGCCATGACTCTATAACTCTTCCGTTTCCAAGGTAGATTGCAACATGAATGATAATGTTACCTCTTGCACTTCTGTAATATATAAGATCTCCTCTTCTGCGATTGTTATAGCTGACATGCTGCATAGGAGTCTGATTGAAAAGTGTACGTGAATCATACTCATTCTGCGGAAGCGCATGATGTGCCGGAGTAGCAGGATATGGATTGAAGCCACCCGCATACAGGCACTGCATTACGAGGCCGCTGCAGTCAGCCGCGCCACCGGGCTGAGTAGATTTACATATTCTGTACTGTGTCCCCATGTAATCATATGCACGGGATATCATAGCTTCAATGCGTTCCTCTCTCGAATTGAGATTACCTGTCTTCATAGGGCTTACATAGTATCCCGGAATTGAAACAAGTGTCGGTGCATTTGTCTGAACCGTATAGATATTCCCCTTACCGTCGTATCTGTACCATGTACCCTTATACTTTAACCATCCATTCTTGTAATTCGGCTTATATAAGTCATTTGAAAGAGCCTTCTTTTCGTTATAAAGATTATTATCGTAAGAAGCCTTTCCCATTCTTCCTTCTTTAAGACCATACTTTACAAAGTGATTAAGAACTGCATCTTCATCTGTTCCAAAAGCATTCTTTATATCACCATATTTTGTAACGTAGAAGTTGTAATCAAAGAGTGCTGCATAATCACCAAGTATATGCTTTGTCTCATAACCCCTCATTGAAGTTACGCCGCTTGTGACTCTGCCTTCACGGGCACCATACTGGATGTAATGCATATAGTATTTAGGATAATCAGTCTTAAATGCATTTCTAAGATCTTTATATGCATAGATGTATGATACAACATCAAACTTTGCATTACCCTTTCTCTGCTGCTTCATACCCTGATTTATAAAATGATCGAGAGCACTTATATCATTGCATGCATACTGATTGGCAATATCTTTATTATTTGCTATGTAATAATTAAAATCATAAACCTTACTGTAATCAACTCCATCTTTAGAAGTTACAGGATCTTTTATTGATTTACAGCCACTGGTTCTGCGTCCCTCTTTCTTGCCGTATTTAATATAATGCTCATAATACTTTTTATACTCAGTACCAAATGCCTTGCGGAGATCCTTATACTCCATAGCATACGAACTCACATCAAAAGTTGAGTTTCCTCTTCTTCTCTCATTCATTCCATACTTTACGAAATGTTCAATAAGTCCGTAATCGTTATAAGTTCCGATAACCTTGCGAAGATCAGCATAATGACTTACATAATATTCGTAATCATAAACATCTTTATAATTAAGACCATTGTATGAAGTAGTAGGACGGATCAGATTTGCTTCTCCAACTGTCTTTCTGCCTTCCTTTTTTCCGTATTTAAGATAATGCTCATAGTACTTTTCATTATTATTTCTAAATGCATTTCTTAGGTCGGGATATGACTTCATATAAGAATAAACATTGAAGTTTTCACTTGCAATTCTGCCTTCTTTCATTCCGTATGTAATAAAATGGCGAAGAGTTTTTTCCTGATCATCTCCAAATGCTTTTTTCAGATCTGCATACTTATTTATGTAGTAGTAATAATCATAAACATCACTGTAATCTACACCATTATAAACACTTAGTCCCGGTGCAGGTTTTGCAGCAGTTTCATCCTTTAAAACAGGTTCCTGAACAGGCTCAGATATTGAAATAGTCTTTGTATTTTTTTCATAAACTATTCCCTCTCCAATTGCTTTAGCCTTTTCTTCCGGCTTTACCTCTTTACTCGCGGTTTCATCAGAAGCCGCTGCATCTTCCGCCTTGGCATCTGTAGACGATGCTTCATCCAGAAGAACAGTTTCTTCAGTAATATCAGTATTCTCTGCAGCATAAGCCGGACTGCCACATAAAAGAGCCACTGAAAAAACTGCGCCAAAACATGACATAACAAGTTTCTTACTAAGATTTTTCATTTTCTCCTCCTTAACTAGTATTTTTCTTAGCTTTATCTTACAATCAACCTTGCAGGTTGTCGTTATCACTACCGGTATATGCATACCATATATATTTCTGTTTTTCTTTTTCGGAATACTCCACTTTTATATCAAGGTCATTTATGGAAGCTCTTTCATATCCATTTTTATCATAGAACCTTATAGCGCGTTCATTATCCGGCTCAACACACCAGTATATAAGCTTGAGTCCCAGATCTCCTGTTGCAAGCCTCAGCATTTCTTTCATCGCATAGGCTGCGAATCCTTTGCCGATAGCTTCCGATCTGAGCGTTATTCCAAACTCGGCATTGCCAAGATGTCTGTCAATCTCTTTCAGGCTGACAGTTCCCATATACTTATCACCTTCTCCGGCAATGGCAAGATGAACTGCCCCTCCTATATTAACACCAATATTGCTTTTAATCAGCCCCGATGCTATCCGGCTCATTTCAATAAACCTAACACAGTCATCAAGCGTCATTGTCTTAAAATCCTTTTTAAGATTTCCGACAACTGTCTCATCATGCATCCATTCAAGCATAAGCGGTGCATCTTCCGTCTTAAGTTCCCTAAGCTTCATCACTTTTCCCCGCTCTTTTTTTAAAAACGAAAATTTTACTTATCACATAGTTGCCTACAGTAACAATAACCTGGACAACCAGCTTGGCTATCTTATCATTTACTCCCATAACAGTAACGAGTAAAAACATGGTTCCCATGTCCATAAGAAGAGTGCCCACTCTTCCAAGCACAAACTCTATAAATTCCTTCCATCTGTCATTTCTTTCACTTTTAAAAACAAATGACCTGTTAATGAAATACGCAAACACCACTGCGCCTATCCACGATAAGACATTTGCTGCCTGCAGGAGAAACGGGTTGTCAGGATTTAGAACCGTAAATGTAAGGCCGTAATATATAGCAAGGGATACAATCGTGGTAAGCACTCCTGCTATGAGATAGTTCACTATCTCCTGATATTTTAAATACATATTCTTAATAGCGGTTACCATAGTATATATCACCATCCTGAAGAAGCTTGCCCCATCTGTCACTGAACAGCTTCTTATCAGCCTCCTGAATAGTCTTATAATCATCCGGCGGAGTTAGCCTCCTGCTGTACTTACATATCGATCTTCCTGCATATACGGATTTAAGGCCTGCGTCCCTCATCCTTAGGCAAAGATCTTCTATAAGAGTTTCGATAGTCTTATAGCCTTTTCCAAAACCGCCTGCCGCTTTTAAACTATCCTTTGTAAGCATAACACAGCCTTCCCTGAGTGCCATGTAATCAATGTACTGGTTATATTCCTCATCATAGTCCTCATGCATAAGGTATTCAGAGCCTAATATCTCATCCTTTCGATAGATGATTCCTGCATGTCTGGTTCTGTACATAGGAAGTGCAAACTGAGTAGCAGTGATTCCGACATCCGGTCTTGCATTAAGTATACTCATCATATCACGTAATGCAAATGAACTGTAAATACATACATTGCAGGATACTATAAGTATATATTTGGTATTTATCCTTGCAATCTGATCGCTCAGTGCTTCTCCGAGTCCGTTTTTACCTCTGCTGAGAGGATTAACCGGAATGAACGATATATCGGACATTCCCTCCGATTTTTTAATCGACTCAAGGCACTTCTTTAATCCATTTTCAAATCCATCGGTAATCACAAGAACCGTAAGCGCCGCATCCCTGCCGCTTGGCATAGGATACTGGGTTATGTAGTGTCCGAAAAGCCTGTCATCCTGACTGACTATAGCTTTAATTCCAAGGCGGTCATAATGCGCCTGAACTGCCTTAACTCCGGCATCATATGCGTACATCTTCGCTTCCACATTTCCGGCTGTGGATGTGGCATTTACTCTCCAGCTGTAAAGAATCTTCGGTATATGATGAATCTTAAATGCATTTTCCGTACATCTGAAAATAAAATCATAATCCTGCGCACCGTTATATTCATCGTTAAAAAGTCCTGCCGTTTCAACAAGTGACTTTTTTACAACAAACATATGCGTTATATAGTTACAGCTCTGAAGAAGATCCGGATTAAAATCCGGTTTTATGCTCGGTTCAAAATGCCTCACTCCGCCTTCATCGGTCTTGTCCTCGTCCGAATAAAGAACATCTATTTCAGGATCTTCATTTATTGCTTTTACACACTCGTAAAATGCATTTGGCATAAAGAGGTCATCATGATCTCCGAGCACTATATAATCACCCGTGGCGAGCGTATATGCCTGATTGGTGTTTGAAGATATCCCGAGTGTCTTATCACCTTCACCAATGTAGAGAATCCTGTCATCATCCTTCTGATATTCAGCTATGGCGTTTCTGAGTCTTTCTTTATCTTTACTGCCGTCTGAAAAACAAAGCTGCCAGTTACTGTAAGTCTGATCCTTAACCGACTTTATCAGTTCATCCAGAAAAGTCAGGTCTGTTTCATAAAGTGGCACCAGAACACTCAGTAAAGGTTTGTAGGAAAAATTCTTATTTCTCTGCCTTTCCAGTTCATCCTCTTTGGGTGATACTCTTTCAAAATACTCCTCATAAGCCCGGTCTCTCGGAAGAAGAAAACGCTTGTGAATTGCAAAATATCTGATTGTTGTACTTACGGTTTCTTTAAGCCCGTACTGTCTAAAGAAACTCCATACTCTTTTTAACTTGTTAGTTACTTTTGTCATTATAAGTCCAAATCTTAATTACTATCTATAAGCGGTATTAAATGAATACCGGTTATCCTGTCTATAATAATTACAGTTCATACCCGCACTCATTACAGCCCGTTAGCTACATCAACGAGATATTCACCGTAATGTGTCTTCATAAGAGGTTCAGCAAGTTTAAGAAGCTGCTCTCTGTCTATAAAGCCTCTCTTATAAGCTATCTCTTCAATACATGAAATGTAAAGTCCCTGTCTCTTCTGGAAAGCTGCCACAAAGTCAGCAGCATCAAGGAGCATGTCATGGTTGCCCGTATCAAGCCATGCGAAGCCACGGCCTAAGGTTTCAACCATAAGGTCTCCTCTTTCAAGATACACATTGTTTACAGATGTGATCTCTATCTCGCCTCTTGCGGAAGGTTTAACATTCTTTGCAATCTCAACCACATCATTGTCATAAAAGTAAAGCCCCGGAACAGCGTAATTTGACTTCGGTTTTTCAGGCTTTTCCTCGATTGATATAGCCTTTCCGGACTCATCAAATTCAACAACTCCGTACTCCCTTGGATCTCTTACATAATACCCAAAGATTGTTGCGCCCTTTTCTCTGCCGGCAGCACGTTTTAAGACTGCCGAAAAGCTCTGACCATAGAAAATATTATCACCAAGCACAAGCGCAACACTGTCATTTCCTATAAACTCCTCGCCTATAATGAATGCATCAGCGAGGCCTCTCGGACTTTCCTGAATCGCATACTGAAAATTCATTCCAAGCTGCTCACCTGTTCCAAAAAGCTCCTTGAAACACGGAAGGTCACGTGGGGTTGAAATAATAAGAATATCTCTTATCCCCGCAAGCATCAGTGTAGAAAGCGGATAATATATCATCGGTTTATCATAAACCGGCATTATCTGTTTGGATACCGCCTTAGTAAGCGGATAAAGTCTTGTACCGGAACCACCGGCGAGTATTATACCTTTCATAAATGTGCCCTCCCTTTTACAGAGTATTCAGATATTCCATAAAATTACGTTTGTTTTCAATTGCTGTTGTCGTCGGGCGGCCAAGATCATCTCTCGCACCAATCCCGCATTTCACTTCAATAAAGCTTAATTCTTTTTTATTCTTAGCACCAAGAAGTGCATCATCTAATTCTTCATAAGAATTAACGGAAACCACATTCGGATATCCACATGCTTTTGCAATACCGACAATATCTATCTTACCTGCAACCGTCGGCATTCCACCAACTGTTTCATGTGCGCCGTTATTGATCACTATATGTATCAGATTATCCGGTTTTTCAGCACCTATAACAGCTAATGCACCCATATGCATAAGAGCCGCTCCGTCACCGTCTATACACCAGATTCTTTGATCTTTTTTGTTAGATGCTACACCTAATGCTATGGAAGAAGAATGTCCCATTGACCCAACGGTAAGAAAATCATATTTATGGCTCTGCCCATTTGCCTCTCTTATCTCAAAAAGCTCTCTGCTGGCTTTACCCGTTGTGGATATGATCGGGTCTTCACCTGATACCTTTACTATATGCTTTATAATCTCTTCCCGGAGCATACTGTTATCATTTGAATAATCCACCTTGGGAGCATCTGAAAGAGCACCTTTTCTGATTACAAAAGCCACATCTCTGCCTTTACCAAGAACATCCCTAAATCCGTCCATAACATTTTGGACTTCTTCATCAGATGTATCGCTTCCTATTACGAATGTTTCAATCCCCATATCCTGAAGGAGCTTAACAGTCACTTCACCCTGGTATATGTGCTGAGGCTCGTCATGAATTCCTGGCTCACCTCTCCACCCTATAATAAAGATGACCGGTATAGCATATACTTTGTCATTCAGTAAGCTTGCAACAGGATTTATAATGTTTCCTTCACCGGAGTTCTGCATATAAACAACAGGAACCTTTCCGGTTGCAAGATGATATCCTGCGGCTATTCCTACAGAATTACCTTCATTTGCCGCAATCACATGATGCTCTGCATCTATTCCATATGTCGCCATAAGATAATTGCAAAGTGCCTTAAGCTGCGAATCAGGGACTCCGGTGTAAAAATCCGAATCTATAATACTGACCAGTTTATCAACTCTCATTAAAAGCTCCTCCGTCCCTTAATTATCGCTCTTTGTTTGCGGAAGTATGATCTCATCTATTATAAATTTAGCTGTTTTATCTATCTCATCGTATGAAACAGTTTTGGGTAGTTCCACTCCAAATGCATTCTTTACCTTTTCGAGCAGAGCATCTGTATATATAAGTTTTCCATCGCGAACGTCTTCAACACCATCAAGTGCCATCGACGCCCTGTCAGCCTCATTCATTTCTTCAAAACTGAATACGGAATCATCAATCCATGCACCAAGCTTTCCGTCTCTATAACCGACAATAACAGGATAACCACCGATATTACCGTCAAAGCCCGGAATGAAAACCCTCTGCTGCTCACCTGTTCTTACAGCATCTATCACCGACATAATAATCCTGAAATTTGATGATGCATTCATCATATTTCTTGTCTGGTCAACAGGCATAGGTATATGACATGCAGCGTAAATTCTGTCATGAGGGATATCCTTTTCTTCACCTTTATAATAAACTTTAAGCGGAAGACTTACTCCCTCAGTCTGTCCTTCCTTGCTTATACATACATCATGAAAATGTCCTGCGGCAAACATGATATCAACATTCCAGTAATCATCAACGCCCAGAATATCTGCCACGGCAAACCTCATACGCGGAACAAGATGATTAAGATTACCCGACCCAAAATCAGGATATGCTTTGCCTGCGCTCTTAAGCCACGGAATTACAGCATCCGAGTACGAAGTATTAATAACAATCGCATCTGTATCCGCCTTATCACATGCTTCCATCACATTCTTCGTAAAACGGATTGCAAGAGGACTCCATATTCCGTAAGCCCTTATATTTGCCCAGCTTATACTTCCGTATTTAAGACCCGGGTAAGCCCTGCTGGAATTAACGATAAAATCAGGTCTGTACTTTTCAATTGCATCCTTTACGGCATCAATATCATTTAAATCAACGCCTCCACATACTTCAATGTGAGACTTATTCCTTTCCCTTATAAGGCCTGCTACCCGTGCAATATTCACCTTTGTCGTAAGCTTATCCGCATTTCTTCCGACAACGATAACACTTATAGCCGGATCGTTCTCGCTTATAAGATAATCCAGAAGATACGAGCCTACACTGCCGAGGCCTATAATCATTACTTTTATATCATTTTCTTTAATATGCTGTTCAACTGTTTCAAGTCTTTCTGCTAATGTTTTCATTTTTCCTCCCAGTAAGAAACTATCTTTCTGTAATCTTCTCTTGTATTACAATTGGTCCATCTGCCAAGTCCGACCAGTTCTATATCAGTAACAGAGTCGATGTAATCCTGTATGATCTTTAAATTAGTATCTCCCTTTGCTTCGGCAAAAAACTTTTCATTTGCCAGTTTCAGTTTGTCTATATCTTTAAATTTCCATGTCTGCCCGGAATTAAAAATGCATGAAAAAGCTTTTTCAATCATAAGCATGCCATGGGAGCTGTTAAATGCATAGCAAAACTTTTCTCTATCATCCTTATAAAGCACTACCGCTTTATTTGCATAAATGGGTTCATAATTATATGTGAGTACATTTTTATCCGAGTCCAAAATCCTGCCAAATGACTCGTCATCTATATCCAGATCCCCTTCCACAAAAAGGATCTCATCCGGATTCTTAAGAAATGCCTCTTTTAGTCCGAGATAAAGACTGTAGCCTGAAGCAAGATCACTGAATCGGTCATTATAGACAAGCTGTACTTTTTCCCTTAAATCACTTTCAAGCCCGTCCATATAAGCCCTTAAATCATCAAATTTATAACCGCCCACAACTACTATCTGATCTGCATAAGAACACTTTTTCAACATCTGATAAATAAGTGTACTTTTTTCATCAGTTTCGGTGTATATGGCTTTCAGTTTTTTTTCTTCCTCCGGAATATCTTTATTAAACCTGCTTGATATTCCGGCAACAGTAATAATAGCAATTTTCATATTGAAATACTCTTTGTAATATTTTAATTATTCTTTTTAAGGTAATTGGTTATACACTCATCAAGTCCTATATCGAGTGTAACCGCCGGTTTCCATGCGGTTCTTGTCCTTATCTTTTCTGTAGAAAGAAGTCTCCTCTCCGGATCCGACTCTCTGTAACCGCTGAATTCTATAACAGGATTATCTATCCCCATTTTT
>AUXO013077056.1_pt1 | contig 11440 bp, 15 predicted proteins | sample 768731 | NCBI WGS metagenome assembly AUXO01 (sample SAMN02715735, study PRJNA202380) | gut metagenome | biome: sheep rumen | host: Ovis aries | place: New Zealand: Palmerston North | reverse complement strand
TTATACGCATACAAACTGTATGTTGTCCTTTTGCATTTGTTCTGGGATTTTCTTTGCGTTAGCTAATAACCAATTATCTTTGTTGTAGTATACTGTCATATTTTCGCAGCTTTCAAAAGCGGTTGAATATATATAAACAACGCTACTTGGGATATAGAGGTTTTTCAGATTGACGCACTCTTTAAATGCTTGCCTATCAATAGAGTTTACGCTTTCTGGAATTACAACTTTTTCGAGAGAAGAACAGTAGCCAAATGTTTCGTGTGATATTGCACTTATCGAATCGGGAATATAGAAAGACTTTAAAGACTTACAATACATAAAAGCCCCGTGCTGAATATCAGAAACTCTGTTGGTTAATGTAACGGTATTTAGTTGCGTACAATGAGTAAACGCATACTCTCCGATTGTGAGGCTGTTTTTTCCGTCCTCCACTTCAACGGATACAAGGGCGTGGCAGTATTCAAAAGCATATTTGTAAATGCGCTCGATGCTTTTAGAAAGAATCAAATGCGTTATCATACACCTATCAAATGCCCGTTCTTTGATTTCTTTTACATTTCCGAGAGATATATTGTGAAGATTGGTACAGCCAGAAAAACAAAGTTTGGGGATATTCTTTATTTTGCTTGGAATATCAATAGATGTTAGGCTCGTACAGTTGCGGAACGCTCCTTCTTTTATAACTTTAAGGTTTTGTGGTAGGGATATAGACATAAGGCTTTTACATTCCGAAAAAGCATAACGACCTACAAACTCTACTTCGGTTGGAATTTGTATCGAGGGGAGATTAAAGCAACTTACAAAAGCACTCTGTTCAATTCTTTTGAGCGTACTCGGCAGAGAAATGTTCTCTAATGTAAAGCAATTTCCAAAAGAACCTAATTCAAGTATTTCTACGCCTTCAAGAATAATTTTAACCAATTTGTCGCACTTTGAGAAAGCACACTCCCCAACCCTTTTTATTGCTTTTGGAAGCGAGACTTCTGTTAATCCAGAGAAAGAAAAACAGTCGTTAGGTATTTCGGACAACGATGTTTCGTCTGGTATATACAGAGTTGTAAGGTCGTGGCAGCCATTAAAAGCATACGAACCTAAAGTCTTAACGCTTTTAGGGATACTAACCTTAATAAGATTGCTTTGCGCAAAGGCGTATGGTTTTATTTCTTTTAAGCTATCTGGAAGGACTACTTCCTTTACGGGATACCGTTTAAAACAAGATTTGTCAATTATCGTTACTTCGTTTGGGACTATAACGATTTCCTTGTTTTCATAATTTGCTGGTTTCCCGTCTACTATTGTTCTGCGGCAAAAGTAAATTTCACCGTCTTCTTTTTCGACAACTATGAAGTCGCCATAAGTTTTTGACATTTTAATTCCTCCTTTAAAATAAATAATATAGATGTTACTTTATAAAAGTAGTTTGGACAATATACATATACGCTATTTTGAGAAAAAACGCAAGAAAAAATACACAGCAACATTGAGCTGCTGTGTAAATATGTGTGATATAGATTCAAAAACTCTCACAAGGGTACATTATTGCTTCGCGAGGTTAATCCCCCATTTAGCATATTCTTTCTTTATTTTGCATTTTTCTTCTTCGGAAAGACTGCAAATTCGGAAAGACTGTACTCCTCTAAAATGGGAAAATATCCAATCACTAATATCTGATTTTTTGACTTCTTCTGAAATTGTATCGCAAAATAAGATGAACTCGTTTTTAAATACTCCTGCACATTTTATTTCACACCACTCCCCAAAATAGTCAAGAGTGCAATAGTTCAATGTGTCTATAACATATTCCCATTGAGCATCATTTCTTATATAATTGAGTACCCAGGTATCTATGAATAATTTTTTGTGAGTTTTGTTCAGATTTGGTATGTCGAGAATGTATGAAATGAATTTCTGCTCGTCTTTTATCTCTGTGATTTTAATTATTTCTCTACTTATAGCCATATTATATCCCTCCCCACTTATATTCTTTATCTGTGCTACATTTTTCTAATGTTGCTTTTATTTACTCGCCGTCCCACAGAACCATTGTTTCGCCAATCTCTTTAAACCCTGCTGATTCAAACAAGTCCCATAAAGGCTTGTTTTTCGCTTCCAACGGATATGGGTTGTCCCTGTTGAACTTCCGAAGAACGTAGTTCATTTGTTCTTCGTCAAGAACCAAGCGGATTTTGTTGTTGTCGTCTTCACCTTCGTTGTCGCCCTTATCTTGTGCTTCAAAGACTTTTTTCTCTAATTCCTTTACTGCGTCAGCGTATATCTTTGCAGCAAATCCTTCCTTTATTTTTTGGGATTTGCTTTTTAAATAAGGGAGAGGAAGCGGAAACGCTGCTATATCAGGTTTTACGTTGAAGATTTTGAATATAAAGAGAGGAAGGCGTTTGAGGACTTCAATAAATGTCTCTTTGCTGTCACAGGCAGGTCCGAAAGTAATCTCCTCTATGGCAAAGGTGTCTTCTGGGAAAGGGTTGCCTTTCGATTCTACTGCGGCAGCGATGTGTTCAAGGACTTCATTGAAATCGTCGCTCATAACAACAATGTCTTCTCCATCAATTGTCCCTTGCTCAAAAAGAAGTAAACTTCCTTCTATGGTGCAGACGAGATTTTCCTTGTTGTTTTCCTCGTAGTTGAGTATTTTTTCTTCTTCCTCCCATTCTTCAGGCATTTTGTAGATTTCTATGATGCCTTTCTTAACATAGTTCTCTGGATAAGTGTCCTCGTATACTCTTTCTTCGCCCGTAGTTGTGCTTGCGTAAAATTCCATATGAATTACCTCCATTTATTTGTGTTTTATCCACTCGCCAATTTGAGCGAGTTCTTCTTTTGCACCGAGAGCTTTCAGCTTCTCGATTCCTTTCGTGTATACATAGCCGTCCTTGAAAAAGTGGTCTTTGACATAGCCAAACCACCGTGCTTTCTCGTTTATTACCTCCTTATCCTTATAGTTTTTGCGCAGCTCCGCGAACTGATTGAGTTTATCGAAAGCTCCCAAATCACGAAGCCTTTGCAGTCTTTTCTCATTAACGAATCCGTTGCCGTTATCGTAGTTCTGAATGAGCCAGTAGTATTCCTTGTCTATTTCGTCTTTTGAGCCAGCATTGGCGGCTGTTTTGACAGCAGCGGGCTTGTATTTAGACATCTGACTTGCGGTGTTAATGTATGCTTTGGCAGAAAAAGCCTCAAAATATGAGATTTCGTACCTTGTAGCACCGTTCTTCAGCTTATAATGCACTTTGACATCAAAAGAGAAATAATCTCCTACATCAAGTCTTTCCGTGACATTGTTGCGAAGTAGCCACGCTGTTTTTGTTTTGAGTTCGGGGATAGGGTCTGGTCTTATGGTGAAATATTTCAGTCCTTTGCGCAGAACTACTCCAGAGAGCCTTGATACCTTTTCAGTCATACTGCTATCCCCTCTTTCCACTATTCTGCCATTTTTCCAACTTTTCAATGATTGTATCAAGGCTATTTGCTTGTCGTTTAAAGCCTTTTTCTTCAAGTTCGTAGCGTAGTTCGATAAGACGCATTTTGGCTGTTTCAGCTTTGTTCTGTATCTGATAGAGTTCATCATAATTTTTCATCGGGGTCTCTCCTTTATCTTACAGGACACGCCTGCTTGCTTTGTCTGCATCGGTCTTCGAGTTCCAATCCAATGCACTTTTTAGACCTTTTTTCAATTCTTTTATCTGCTCAACGGTGAAATCAGCGTTCTGTGCAGCAAGAATTAAGTAGCCTTCGATTGTGTTATTATACCAGCCGCCGTCACAAAGAAAGGCTATCTGTTTTTCTGTGAGGGATTGCGCCCACGCAAGATTTGCAGCATATTCTTTTGCCGCTCTTTCGGATTCTTCTTTTGATATTGTTTTAATTTCGGCTTTTTCGCTCATATCAGAATACCTCTTTCTTCTTCGGTTTTATTGTTTCTGTGTCTCCTGTTCTGCCTTCTGACCGCTATCCTTAATAGAGTTGTTATTCTTATAAATGTCGATACACTCGTCAATACGTTGTAGTATTGCAACTTTATAAGCCTCGTCTTTGTCAGCCTCTTGCAGTCTTCTGGCATTTTCAAATAGATTGTATGAGCATAATTTGCATATATATTTCAAGAAAAATGCTGCTGATATAGCTGCGGAGATATTCAGTATAAAGGCAATAATGTTTTCTGGAGTTTTACCGTCATATGCACATAGGTCTGCAAGAATGGCTAATCCTGTAAAACCGAGCGTTAAAACAAACATCTTTACCAAAGACGTTACTACATTCTTTTCATATGATTGTTTTCCTGCGGGAGTGCTGATGCAGCTTATTATAGTGATTGAGATTATGTATGCCGCAAGTAATATGGAAAACACGATAAGCGAAGCTTGGTTTATCCTTATAATAGTACCCATAAAAAAGACCTCCTTCTCTACATTCTGATTTAGTTGCTGCTAATATCTGTTATTTGAATCAACTGTCATTCTTGCTCCGCAATGACAATATGGATAGTCTTCCAGCGTTTTTCCGCAGATAACATTGACACTTCTGCCGCAATTTGAGCATATATACCAATTATCTCTTGGGTCAAATGGAGGCTTGTCATATGGACGAAGCCATTTAGCTTGTATCGGGGATTCTTGCGACATACAGTTGCTTTCGGAAGTCCAGCCCTTGCCGTCGCTGTCCAAGGATATAACTCTACTGAACTTATTACCCTGCGTATTTTCACAAGTTATTGTTACTCTATTGACATCGGAGGGAAACAAAATCTTAATGTTAGGCTGGAATAATACATTCTTGCTTGCTTTTGAGGCATCAAACCCTTCCCAGCTTATACCTATATTATCATTTTCCATATATAAAATCTCCTTTATCTCAACTGTTTTAAAAGGTTGCGCTTGATTTTTGGATTATCTACAACCTCGGTCATTATTTTGTCGATGGCTGCTTTCCAATCATCTAACTCCATTGAAGGAACTTTGATAGTGTAATGGTTTTCGTCTTGGAGCCAGGAAACAATTTCCTTCTTATATGTTGGACTTTTTTCGTCAATGCTGAACCAATCACCGAACATCACGGTTTTCTTGTCTAAATCAAGTATAATAGACAAAAGAACGTCGTCGGGGTCTATGTTGTAGTGGAAATTTAGTATTCCTACATAAATTGCAGGATTGTCTGTTTTTATCGCTACTGTGTCGTGCTTGAGATATGAATGATGATTAAGCTGCCGTATCAAGTATTCATTTTGTGTCATATATATCAACCTTTCTGTAATGTTATTTTGCCTTGAAGAACCAAGTATTCCGTATGTATTCCCTTTTGATTTCCCAAAAGGCTGCTTGTACATTGATTCCTCTGCACGCTTTTATCGTATACGTTTGACGAATATCAAATATCTTTTCCCAAGATATTTCTTTCGCTCTTTTTAATTCGTCTTCAGAGAGTGATTCGAGCATTTCGTTCTCTATATCCCAGTCGTTTTCCCTTACGGTATCGTGAAGATAAAGGTCATTGAGAACAAATGTCCAATCATCATAATCAGAGAGAAGAATGAGGTCATTGGGGACTTCAAGTTCCAAACAAACAAGCTCTGTACCCTCTGGCGCATATCCAGACATACGAAAATCGGGTTTCTTCTGGAGATTGTCCTTTTTATGCCACGCCCATACAGGATAGTCTGTATCAGCAGGCTTTGGACATATGCGATTTTCGAGTTGATGTGCGTACCAATCGTATGCCCGCTTCTTGCTTTCCTCTATATATGCGGAGTTTGTCCTGTAATAGCCGTTTTTTATCAAATCAGCATAAGCTTCAGGCTTTTGTATTGTCCATACTCTCATTTTGATGTCTCCTCGATTTATTTTTTATCTTTTATTATCTGGTCTATGAGTTCGCTTACTGTTTTTGTTTCGATGTTCAGAGGGTCTTCTTCCTCGGCTTTTGCATATATGCTGTCATACATATATATAGCTGTATCCATATTTTCAATTTTAAAATAGTTCAGAGCCTCGAAAATCCTGTCTCTCCTGTTGACTTCTATGATTTCTCTCTTCCAATTGTATGTGTCATAAATAATGTCGTGATGAACGCATTTATACGCCTTATTTGCATCTTTTTCAAAAGCAGCAACAACTGCGCGAATAATCGGGTGATTGATGTTGCCGAGTTCAGCAAGGTAATGGTGGAACTTTGTTCGATAATCAAATTCTGAAAAAGGCATACGCTGAAATGTCTCTATTACATTATTGATGTCACTTGTGGATATTTCAAGTTCAGACAGTATATACCCTGCAAGAATACCGTCTATAATGATTTCCTCTGAATTGATGTAGTATGGAACAGAGAGTAAGTCGAGCTTCGATGCTGACTTGTCTGTTTTACTCAATTGTGATACTATTGCAACGCCATTGCTTATGGGGACGCTTATGAACAATGCGTCTTTAAGGCTTATTTGCTTTGAGGTATCGGATAATGAGCTTGTCATACATATCATCTCCTTTGCGTCTTATTTTTAGAGGTCGTTTGTCCGACTGAATAATCGTCTTCCTGTGCTACATCAATGTAGAAATTTCCCTCTTCGTTAACAAATACCTTTAGAGAAAATAGGTATTTTGTCATAAACTCCTTTTTTTCTTCTTGTGTTGCTGGGAGCATAGCCTCGGTGTATATCTCTTCAGTCAAATCGTTTACATTTAAAGTATTAAGATTTGGCAGATGGGACCTCAACAAAGTAAGAAGTACGTCAGTTTTGAACTGGGAAGTAATTTCAGAACCGAAAACCGCCATATCATAATGGTTGATTCCGTGCATTTTCCAAGCTTCAATTATTGCATTGCTAACATTTTCTTTTTCGTATAGGACCATAAACCTCGCATCTGGTATAGAGGATATGAGTCCCCAGAAGTCCGAATCAGAAGAACATATTACAAAGGAATCGGCTTGTTTTGTACAATACGCTTGTACAACGCCTGCTGTCATTCGTATATCAACAAGGGATTTTTCCCTCTTGACTCTTTCTACATTTACCGTTTCAACTGGTATTTTGACATATTTATGAAGAAGATTCCACGCTGACGTAGTATTTGGGTCGTCATACAAGATTATTTTGCTTATTTTGTCAAGTTCGTCTTGGTTAAGATTATTAAGAACCGCGCATATAGCGTAGCAATTTGAATTTTCGCAGTCAACTGCCATTATTGTTGACTGACTATTGTATATGAAGTCGTATATTTCCTGTTTTGTATCAATCGGAGCATCTTTTATCTTATCATCGTACAAAAACGTATCTTCGTTCATTAAGTATACTTCTTTTAAGAACTTATGGTCGTTTGAAAGCATAAGTCCGATGTCACTTGGGTTCTTCCAGTAGAAATAGCATTGATAAGGGTAATATAGCTTATTCGCCATATATTTTTCAAATTCATCTATATGTACCTTTTGGCTTGTGTGGTTCGGCGGATTGAATAATCCCTTGATATATTCCCAGTTCACCCAGTCAGGATACAAATACTTGCATTTTCCTATATATTTATTTATTAGTTCGTTGAAGTGTCCAGTATAAATTTTGGCTCGTGTGTTTGTGAGTATTACATTAACATCATTTTTTATGAGATAATCTATTTCATCTTTATCGAACCATTTCATTTTATTTATATTATCGAGCGTGTTATGAAGGGTCTGGTCTGTTTTGGTGTAGTTCTTCAGGAGTGATGTGCGGAGCTTGGACAGATACCTTATAATAGTAGCATCTTTGTTTTGCTCCAGAGATTCAATAAGTTCAGTTATTTCAGGGCAAGCGTTAATTAACGTCTCTTTGCTTGCGCCTATCATATAAGCAAACGTGGTCGCTATTTTCTTTGTGTAGTTCATAATATAACTCCTTCCTGGTGGTTTTTTAAGCTCTGGTATTTAAGGATTATATTATTTTATCATTGGGAATCCTCCCCTTCTTTATATTCTTCTATATATTTAAGTATTTGTGTATAGAACGAAGAGTAGACTCGATTGAAGATGTGACTTATTATTTCGTTCTCTTGTATTTCGTCGAGACTTTCTATAATTATCCCATCTATTGATACTCCAAAGCCTATAGGGTACTTATGTCGTGTATCCTCGATTTGCAGACTGCTTTTTATCCCTGTTTTCACATATACCTCTGGACTTGCAATTATCAAATTGTTCTCGCTGTCTGCAACAGCGAAAAAGTCGAGATTCGGATTTTTGATTGGGTGTTTCTTCTGAAACATTTCCTCGATTTGCGATAGACAATAGTTTTCAACAAACATCAATGCCAGTTCTTTATTGCTCGTAAACTCGCTTATATGTATGACTTGTGGCTGCATTTCATCATTCCTTTCTTGCGTGTGTATAAGTATATTATTTCAGATACGGCTTTTTTTCTCTACATTTAATGTCTATTGCTTGGGCGGGAATTATGCCTGAACTTAAATAACTTGCTGCTTGTTTTGCGCAGTAGTTTGAGCAAGGATAGTTTGATTTAAGATAATCCGCGATTTCATTTTTGGTCCAACCTTTGCAGAAATCAGCATTATCTACACCGTCCTCGATAATCTCTGCGATTATCTCCATTGTTTTCAGATTTCTTGTGAATACCATAGTCTCATTTTTCCTCCAATAGTCATAAGGTGAACTGTCCAAGACAATGCTGGTGTGTAAGCTCTTGAATTGGAACAGCTCACTCTAACCTTAAAAGTTACTTTTTCGTGTTATTCTGACATTCCAGCAGGCAGGATAAATGCTGTATTTCTGCCGTGAGCGTTTTAATAGCTTCAATCAGTTCTGTCATAGCTGGTTCAGTAAATCTTTCATTGTCATTCATATCAATCACCTCCTTTCTCGTAGCATTTATGCTATAGATAAGTATGCTAACCATCTTTATTGGCTTTCATACTGTTCTACATCTTTTTAAGAGTATGGTCTATATCCGCTTTCACTTTTGCCGAGAACGGTTTCAATTCTTATTTCCTCGCCCTCTCCGATGTGACGGCTGTTTCTTCGGGCATAGTTTTTTGTGACAACATCAAAATCGCCGCCGAGAGCAAGCTCTTTAAGGCATTTCCTTGCCCTTTTTAAGCTTCCGAAACGATAGTGCTTGTGGAGAGCGTTGCCTGCGTAGTAATAGCCCCCCTCGGCAGCCTCGTATATTGGGTATTCTTCGTAGTGACTCACATAGTACCATTGTCTTTGCTTTTTAGCCATTTTACGACCTCACTTTCTGTCGAGGGACAAATGCTTGTAGTGTTATAGTTCCGATGTGGTTTTTAATAGTTGATGGGGGTGTTATTTAGAGGTTCTTGTATACTTTTTCGACTGCTTTTATACTCTACTGCTTATCAAAATAACTTCTAACTACCATATAGAACGATTTTTCGATTTTTCCAAACAATTTTTTGAATTTGTAACCTTTTTCAGATAGTTGTACAAATAACGATGGCGTAATTTGTATTTTTTGACGGATTAGCTGTTTATGAAAAGGACAATCTTCGCAAATTGGATTTAAAGTGTGCGGTGCGGCATCATTTTACCAGCACCGCTTTGTACTTGTCCGAGCTTATACCGCAGCCATTGAGAGATACAGTCGAGTACGCCTTATAATCTCCATTTTCCGTCTTTATAAGTCTTGCTTGTGTCGTTACGTTCAGCTTGCCTTTTTTCTCGTTATCATAGTAATCTGCCACATAGATGTTGCCGAGGTAATCATATCCGTAGGCTATTAAAAGGACCTCTCCTTTATCAGACTGCATCGAGATTACAGAAGCTTTACTCGAAGAAATGCGGTTATATATGACAGCTAAATCTGTTTCGTCCAGCGGCATTGAGGAGAACCTTGACAAATTATTGGGATTAACTTTGGATACGTTTGCCGAGCTTATCCTGTCCTGTTTTGAATACTCGTCACCAAAAAACTCTACATATTTCTCTCTGTATCCGATTTTAAATGGACAATCGCTGTTATACGGATACAAAACAGTAAAAAATCCAGCCATTAACTTGCCGCCAAGATGCTCGGTGGTGTAGCTTGTACGCTTTTTCCCGAATATGTAAACTGCGGTTAGTTCCTTGGACTTTTCTTCAAGGAGTCTGACTATACAGTAGTCCTTGGGTATCTTTATATAAGTGCTATCGTCTTTATGCTCGTATTCTACAGAGTGCCAGGTGTTGTCGTAGTAAGCATAAGGGTAGTTATTACAGTCCACTATCCTTACCCATTCCCCTTCAAGACCGTTGAAGGCGTAGTAGTCAAGATACTGTGTTACTCCACACTTTGCGTCTTTCGCCTCATACACGACATTTCCTACCTTTATAGGTGTTTGGAGTGCAAATGTCGAAGATGTGTCCGAGTCGATTATTCCGTTTTTATCGTGGTCTTTATCAAAAGGATATTCGTCAAGCCCGTTAAGGATAAGGTCATTATCAAAATCTTCATTCGGGTTGTCGTGAATAGCCTTATCTACGGCATCTGCATAAGTATCGTCAACTGTGAATATGAGTGACTGTTTATCCTCTTTCTTATCCGAGGCAAACCAGCCATATATAAGGGAAGGAAGCTGGTTAACAGCTATAACGAATACGAGAAGAATAGACAGGGTTGCCAAAACTCTTTTCAGAGTGATAGCTTTTAAGAATCCTTTTGTTTTTCTTTTTGCATTTTCTACGCCTTTTGCTGCTTTAGAACCTTTCTGAAATATATGGAACTTTTCATCTGTACGGTTACGTTTGCGGTTTTCACGCCTTCTCCTACGCTCGTTGATTTGTCCTTTTATATTCTCTATATATTTGCGTATTTTAGCTTTCCGTTCACGCCGCTTTTCTTTTTTCTCTTCTTCTTTCCTGGCTTTTTCAGCCTTTAAAATCTCTTCCTGCCTAATTCTTTCTTCTCTTTGTTTTGCCTCCAGTTTTTCTCTTTCAGCTTTAGCCTGCTCTGCCTCCTTTAGTTTTTCGAGGCGTATAAGTTCTGCTTGACGCTCCTTTTCTGCCTTATCAATAGCGTCCTGTCTTGCTTTTTCTTCCTGACGAAGACGTAGCTGGCGTTCCTTTTCAGCTTTCTCAATTGCGTCCTGGCGAGCTTTCTCTTCTTGCTGAATACGGAGCAGACGCTCTTTTTCGGCTTTTTCAGCAGCGTCTTTAAGGGCTTGTTCTTCTTTCTGCTTTCTTAACAGGCGTTCCTTTTCTTCCTGTTCCCTACGCATTTGCAACTCCCTGTTTTGCTGTTCAAGCAAAGCCTGCTTCGCCTGTGCAGCCTGCTGCTGTGTATGGATTGCGGCAAGTCGCTGTTGTTCAGCTAACAGAGCTTGTTCCTGCTGTGCCTGGATAAGAGCCTGCTGACGAGCTATCTCTGCCTGTCTTTCAGCTTCAGCCCTTGCTATAGCAGCTTGTTTCTCGGCTTCCTGCCTTTCAATCTCCGCTTGTCTTGCTCTTTCAG
>AUXO010857305.1_pt1 | contig 11440 bp, 15 predicted proteins | sample 768731 | NCBI WGS metagenome assembly AUXO01 (sample SAMN02715735, study PRJNA202380) | gut metagenome | biome: sheep rumen | host: Ovis aries | place: New Zealand: Palmerston North | reverse complement strand
TGATACATTTATCGTTTAGGTAAACAGTTCTTTGTTTATCTCCTTTACCACGCCTTATAATAAGTTCTGCTGTATCTAGGTTAAAATCATTCATTTCTATTGATATACATTCACTTATTCTAATGCCACAGTATTGTAAGATGTTTACAATACAATAATTCCTAATTCTCTCAAAATCGTTTAAACTTCTACAATTATCTTCCAGTATATTTTGTTTAAACTCTTGTATTTCTTGTTGAGTTACTTTGCAGGGGTTTATGCCATTCTTTTGAATAGATAGGGTATCATCTTCTGTAACTACATAATTATCTTGTTCTCCAGTTTTAACTAAAAACTTGTTATATTTGATTAGACTACTTATATGAACATTTATAGTTTCTGCTTTAAGAGGTAACCCTTTTTTAGTTTTCTTAATGTTCCTTAAATAAGAGATGTAGTCTAATATGTTCTCTCTATAAAGTTTAGTTAATTCCTTACCAGTGGTATCGTGAAACCACTTACTATAACAATATAAATCTAACAAATAAGTTTTTATTGTTCCGTCAGTTTTGTTTTGGTCTTTTAAGTACATTGTATATTTCGTTTCTTGGTTCGTTTTCATTCTACGATTATTGCTCCTTTCAAAATTTTGTAGAAGTGAGATTTAGGTATATTTTAATAATTTTGTTGAACTGAATAGTTTAAATTGCACATATTCATATCTTTCTTTAATTTTACTTCCACAAAATTTATATTTTGTAGAACTCAATTTGAGTTCAATTTATGGCCAATATATCATATAATATCAGCCATTTAATAATGTTCTAAATTTTTCTACTCCATTTTTATTTATATATTCATCTACATCTTTTGCATTATCTAATTTTATACTCAAACATTCAATATTATATTTCTTAAATTTTTCTTGTGTTATCAAGGCTGCTTTCGTATCTGCTAAATCACTATCAAAAGCAATTATTACTTTATTTGTGTATCTCTTTATTATTTTTATTTGTTCATCTGTTATAGCTGTCCCTAATAATGCAACTACATTTTTAATTCCTGCTTGATTTAATATAATTACATCTATATAACCCTCTACTAGAATTAAACCGTCACTTGCATAATCTTTTGCTATATATATTCCATATAGACTTTTGCCCTTGCAATATATCTCTGTTTCCACATTATTTATGTATTTAGGTTTAATATTATCATCTATCACTCTACCACCAAATGCTACAACTTTATTATCTTCATTTATAATAGGGAAGATTATTCTATTTCTATATCTTTCAACAATACTTCCATCTTCTTGTCTTTCAACTAGACCAGAGGCTATAATAACATCATCATTAAAACCCTCACATTTCAAATATTCATATATATTATAACGTCCACCTGCGTAGCCTAATCTAAAAAGTTCTATTTCATTTAATTTTATATGTCTTTTACTAAAATAAGCTAAAGCTGTATTATATGAACGGTATAATTCTCTGTGATATATTTCTGTTGCTTTCTCATTTATATCATATAATAATTGTTCCATAAACATTACCCCTTTAATATCTTACTTATATTTTTGTTATTAAAGTTTCACATACTCCAAATCTATTTTTAGCAATTATTATTTCAGTAGCACCTTTATTATCTGCATTTTTATTATAATAGTTATCTCTATATAAAAACATTATTACATCTGCATCTTGTGTTAGAGAACCATTATATCTTAAATCATTTAAAATTGGTCTTTTATCTTGTCTTAATTCTGCCTCATTTGATAATTGAGAGGTGATTATTATAGGCACATTTAGTTCTTGTGACAACTTTTTCAACTCTAAACTTATATGTGCTAATTCTTGTTCTCTACTTTTAGTGTTTCTTTCTGTTGATACTAACTGAATGTAATCAATTAAAACAACACCTATATTCTTATCATCTTTAAAATTACTACACTTATATTTTATTTCTTCTATTGAAATACCTGGTGCATCATCAATAATTACATTTTTATTTGATAAATCTTTAAATTTTTCTATTATATACTGTTTTGACAATTCTAAATTAAATATTGCTACTGGTACATTTTTATCTACTGCATAATATTTAGCAATATTAAATAATAGAGTTGATTTGCCCATACCTGGTCTTGAAGCAATAACACCTAAACTTCCATTTTTAAAATATTCTATTATATATTTAATTTCCTCTTTCATCTATTACTCCTTATACAAACCTAATTTTATATATAAATCTTTTGCATCTTGCTTTCCATTACTATACCAAAATTCTAATAAAGTATCTAAATGTTCTCTAATATAGTCGTAAATCTTTTGTAAATCTTCTTCTGTAAGTGATGTATTTCTTCCTATAATTATTTTGGGGTCTTGCTCAATACTTACATAGAAGTCCTCATCATAATTATTTGATGCGTGTACTCTTATCTTTGGTACGAAGTCCTTAATTGGCTCATAGAAACAGCCAAAACTAACAAACAAATCTCCTGCTAAACCTGTATCTTGTCTTGATATACTATTACTGAACCAACTCCAAGTTTCACCCTCTTTAAATTCTGGTAATTCTTTGAACGATCCTGCATCATCTAATGGCACTTTACCATTTTTTAAATCTAACCAGGTATCTTTTGTTACTGCTATTTCATTTTTAATTATCTTCTGTAAGAAAGCAATAGGTGGGTTTTCATCTACGACACCATTATATTTTTGTACTTGGTTCTCTTTAAATCTAAATGAATGTAGCCCATCATCATAATTTGAGATTAGACAATATACATATATTCCGCAAAGTTTTTCTGGTAAATATCTTACTACATATAATCTATTTGAATTATCTTCATTTTCTTTTACTGTTACGATGTCACCAATTTTGTATGGCTCATTCACTTCTATCAACTCCATATTTATAATATCATCTTCTCTAATATTGGAAAAGTAGGTTGGTCATAAATTGATACAAGAGAAGATAATACTTATAACATAATCTTCTCTTGTAAATTTATATTTTATAATTTAAGCATTTTATTTATTTTGTACTATTACTGCTTTTGGGCATAGCATACTCTAATCTTCTCATATTTGCCTTATCTTGCTGATTATTTATTGCAACTACTGCTATTACAAATACAACAACAAAGATAATTAAAAGTATAAACAGACGAAATGATGTGCTTGATTTATCATCTTTTAAATTTGTACTACCACAATTAGTACATTTTTTTGAATTTTCTTTTAATTCCATTCCACATTCTTTACAAATCATATAAACCACCTCATAATAACAACATCTATTTAATTATATATTGCCCCGAATTTCTTAATTCTTCCTTAAATCTTGTCTGCAATTCTTCATTCACACCAAAAACAGAGTATATTTCTCCCTTATAAGTATTAACTCGAACTCCTAATATTGGCCTCGTATAATCTTTTCCATCTCCATACTTCTTTAAAGTATATTCATCTGTTGCAAATAAAGAAATCTCCACAGTATTTTTTTCAACTATCTTCTTATCTGTATCATATTTCATATTGCTATCTGTTGTATTTATTAAATAATACATACTAACTTCTATTCCCAAAGTGCTTCTTAATAACTCATCATCATTTTTCTTTTTTATAAACAAACCTATTCCTATTAAAATTATAATCAATATTATTATTGTTGCTTTTGAATATTTGGGTAATTTAACATATCTAAATTTACTCATATTATTTGAATTATTATCTTGTGTCATATAAACTTCACCTCACAATTTATGGTTAGGAAGTATTCTAAAACATATTTACTTGGTCATCTACAAATTCTTCTCTTGCTTTTTGTATCTTTTTCTTTCTTGATGTTTCTCTTGATTTTTTATTCTTTGCATTTATTTGATGTAATTCTTCTCTAATTTCAGTTAATCTATCATCTAATTTATCTGCTCTGGCTTGTAGTACAGATTTTTTATATGTTGTAAATATTATAGATAATAATACAGAACCACCAAATAATAATAATGCTTTTCCACCAGAAATTATTTCACCCATATATAATGCAAATGCCAATATTGCAACTATCATATCTAATAATGTTAAATTAGTTCCTAGTTCACCATATTTTGCTTCTGCTAAAAGTTTATCTTTTCTATATCTTAAATCTGCATATTCATCTTTTAGTTCTTGTTTTCGTGTTTTAGGTCTATGTTCTATTTCATCATCTCTAATAAAATCATCAACATTATTTTTATAATAATTTAAACTATTAGACTGGCTATATGATACATAATCATCTGCATCATCATTTAACTCTCTTTCTTTTAATCTATTTGCTTCTTTCAACGCTTCTGTTTGTTCCCATAATAATTTATCTCGTTCACTTTGTCTAAATCTCTCATTTGTATCTAACCCACTATATTTAACATCAAAGAATGATGGCTTGCTACTCATACTCATCATCTCCATTCTAAATTAGATTTAATATAACATTAGTAGAAATCTATCTTAATTATTACTCTTTAATTTTTCCTCTAACAGCATTTTTATTTCTTCATTATCTCCTGTAAAATGTGTGATTTCATTAGTCTTTTTATTCACACCTATATTTGCTAAAATTTCGCCATATTTATTTATAGTGTACTCATTATTGCCAATAACCCAAATAATTGAGGTAGTATTATCATCTTCTTTTATATCAACATCATAAGAAATGTTATTGTCCAATAAAGTTAATTGATAATTTATTTCTTTACAATACATATTTAATCTTCTAGTATGTTCGCCTGAATTACTCGAATTTGTGTTAATTGTAATAATAGCAAATATTCCACCTATTAAAATTATTGCTACACAAATAATAATTATAATTTGGTGCTTTCCAGTTTGTATGCTTTGATTTTGTGGCATAATAACCATCTCCTTTGTATAACTATCTAATTCTATTATAGCACTTTTTTTCGTTTTATGCAACCATAATGGTTATATGGTGGTTATATAGAAATGTAACCATCTTGGTTATAATATTAGTATCAAATGTAAGGGGGTTATGCTATGTTTAAAATTCAAAAAATAGATAAAGCAACAAAGCAAAATGCTAACATACCTAGGACTATAAGGTTCACAGATGACTTGTTTAATAAATACAATGAACTTTCTGTTGAAACTGGTATATCATTTAATTCACTTGTTCTTGAAGCATTAAAATATGCTTTAAATGATTTAGAAATTGAAGAAAATAATAAATAGTAGAGTTGTCTAGGCTCTACTATTTATTATTGTTATCTATTTCATTTTGTATTATTGCAAATAATTTTTCAAGTTCCGGAAGTGTTATAACTTTTATTTCTTTCTCTGGGTATATCTTAATTTTTAATTTATCTGTATCATACTCTTTTACTTGTATAATTTTATAAACATCTAATTCATCATTTATAGTATATAGATATTCGAGAGAAAGCATATCTTTATTTAATATAACATTTACTTTATCTAAATATTTATCTGCTACTAATTTTATTACATTTATTAGCATCTGCGTCTTATTCATTCCTTTCAACATAAAACTTGTTACCCTATTATCTAAAACTGTCTTAAATTTTATTCTCGTCACAATTAGCCCTATCTAAAAATTGTTTTCAAATCAGCCAATATTGTGGGTTACACTAATTTAATTCTACTCTGTATTTTTCCATTTGTCAAACTATAAAATTAAAACTTTGTATAGAGTTTTTATATTTGCAGGCATAACTAATAAACTATATTGTTTTATAGCAAATGATATATTTATATAATTAAAACACTCCACATAGATGTTATTCTATAAAGAGTGTTTATTTATCTATTATTATTCAATTTGTTTCTTCTGTAAAAAAGCAAGACTTCCCCCAGCATAGTGAGTTACTATGCTAGTCTTATAAATTTTACTTTATAAGTTTTACCCTCTACTATTATTTTACACAACTTGAAAAATTTTTTATATAGAAATTATCATCATTTCTTTTTCCATACCATTATAACAATATTTAATTATAAATTCAAAAAAAATATAATTTAGTGAAAGTATTTATAAATCAATGTTTTTTGATTTTTTACAAAAATTTATGAAAAAAATTTTTTAAAAAACATCAATTTTATTTGGGTCAAGGTGACCTAATATAATAGGGCAACTAAATTTAATTTATACTTTTTTCTATTAGATGTGTTTTTTATATAAAACACATTACTTATAAGGAAATAAAAGTAAGAAAGGTAAGGTAAGAAAATGAAAAGAGTAACAATTTACACTGATGGAGCCTGCTCAAATAACCCTGGACCAGGTGGCTGGGCAGCAATACTTATGTATAAGGACAATACAAAAGAAATATATGGCTATAAGGCTGATACAACCAACAACATTATGGAATTAACAGCGGTAATTAAATCATTAGAAGCACTTAAAGAAGCGTGTGAAGTAGATTTATATAGTGATAGTGCCTACATAGTTAATGCTTTTTTAAATGGTTGGTTAGCAAATTGGTTGAAGAATGGTTGGAGAACATATCGTAAAAAACCTGTAAAAAATAGAGAACTATGGGAAGAACTCTATAATTTAACACAAATTCATAAGGTTACATTTATTAAGGTTGATGGCCATAGTTACAATAAATTTAATAATAGATGTGATGAACTTGCTGTAAATGCTATTAAAAATTTATAAATCACCATATGACCATCTTATTTAAGTCAAGGTGATATTATATAGTAATAGAGAATTTTTTACTTTTCTATAATTCAATAGTCAATTTAATTTAGGTCAAGGTGATATAGTAATAATAGAGGGTAAAATTATTATACATATAATTGTCTAAATGCTGACAGTTATATGTAACATTAAATTCTCTTTGATGCTATTAAACATATTACTTTACTCAATTAGTAAGGCTGAACACATAAGTAATGATGTTTGAAAGGCATAAATAAAAATAAGAGTTAATCTGCTAAAATCTAACTCTTATATTTTGGTGATATATATAAAACCTGGGAACCAGGTCTAATTGTCTTTACTCTTATATTATACTCCATCTTATGCTTTAAGTCAATTATATTTATGTAATTTCATCAATTATTTAAGTTAGATTTGTAGACATTCTGGTAGTTTGAATACCCTATCATCTTTGTTTTAACTGCTGTTCTTACTATCAATAAATGTATATCTATTACAACTGTGCTTCTGCTAGTTATGTATAACTCATCTCTGTACTTTGCATCTGCTATATAGATACTACATTACTATCTAGTAATATGACTAATGCAGAATTAACTTTAACTGATGCTGTTTCTACTCCTAGTGTTATAACAATATCTGTTACTGTTATCTTTGCTAAATCTGTTACTAATGATATTAAAACTTATCTGGTTCTGTTGCAACTAACAACTATGTCCATACTATGCACTCCTGCTAACAAACTGATATTGACTGTTTCTTCTAACTCTTATTCCAGTCAACTCACAATAGATAACTTTCTTAATATACTGATGATTATATGTGTGACATTAACGTTCTCCTGTGAGAGATTTAGTTCCTACTACTTCCGTTCCTACTGCTGTGAAGTCACTTATATTTAATGCACTGCTGGTTCTAATCATAGAAGTTCCTAACAGTATTACACCCAAATCTATATTCCGTATAGATTATAGTCCTTACTATACTTCCTACTGTGGGCTGTCCAGCTACAGACAAAGGTATATAGACTTTCCCTCTTGTGTTTACTAAATGACTATCTCATATTTTGGGAAATATACTACTTTGAAATTTGCTCTATGCTAGTCTATCTACTTAAAATATTCCTTGCTTGCGGTCTTTGCTTCGCTCCGCAAGTGGAGCCCAGAAGCCACTCGCTCAGCAAGGACAACAGGAGATATAAAATATCTCCTGAAAAACGGGCATTGGCAGTGACCTGGACAAGTTAGGTCAATAAGTCACTGGCAAAATACGGGCCCCCAGAAAGGAGTTCGCAAATGAACTGCTATTATGCAAGAGATAGTCCATAGATAGTTTATATGCACTATCATAAATAGAATAGAGGAAGTATATATGAAAAAATGTAACTATGATTATTCATCTCTTTCAAAACAGTATCTTAAATATGGTGATGTTATGTATTTGATGTCACACATAAATGAACATTCATTACTTTGTATGCACTATCAACTTACAGAAACTAAAATGTATGGTATTGATGAAGTAAGCAGAAAAATATATGGCTTAAATCTAACTAATAATATAAAAAGGTTATATGCTAGTATGAAATCATCAGTTTATAAACCATTACCTGTAAAAAGACTACATATTCCAAAACCAAATGGAAAACTTAGACCAATAGGAATACCTGCTTATGAAGATAAATTAGTACAAGGTGTAATGGCTAGTATCTTAAATGCTATATATGAAAATGTATTTTTAAATTGCTCTTATGGTTTTAGGTCACATAGAAATTGTCATCTAGCATTAAAAGATTTGAATAAAACTATACTTAATAATGATGTAAATTACATCGTAGAGGCAGACATCAAAAGTTTCTTTGACAATGTAAATCATAATGAGTTATTGAAATTTATAAAAGAAATCATTAAAGATAAGAAATTTATTCAATATATAGAGAAGTTTCTTAAAGCAGGAGTAATAGAAGATGCAAAACATTTGAGAACAAAACGAGGCACACCTCAGGGCGGACTTATCTCGCCAGTATTGGCCAACATATTTCTTCATTATGTTTTAGATAAATGGTTTGAAAATTATATTAGACCAAAGTGCAACTACTGTCATTTAATAAGGTATGCAGATGATTTTATAGTATGCTTTAAAAGTTATAAAGATGCTTGCTGGTTTCAAAATGAATTAAAAAATAGATTTAAGGAATATCACTTAGAGTTAGAGAGTTCTAAGACCAAAATAATAATTTTTGAGAAGTACAGTAATTTAGCACAAACATTTGACTTTCTAGGTTTTACTATATCTACAAATAATAATAAGGAACAATTTAATATAAACTATACCATCAGCATCAAATCATTGAATAAAGAAAAAAAATCAATAAAGTACAAAATAAAAAAGTATTGTAGAAAACATCGTTTAGTTTATTATAAAGACTTTTACAAACTCATAAAGTATCTAAATATAATACTATCAGGTATTTACAAATACTTTAATACATATACTAGCCAACCTTACTTAGATGATATATATAACTATGCAATATTGCAGTTAAAAAACTGCTTGACTAAGAAACAATTTCGTAGAATTAAGCAACTAATTGGAACCATACCGATAGTTGAACCATCAACATCTAAAACAATAAAATTATAATTAAAGGAGTGATACAGAAGTGACACAATTTGGTAATACAATTATAGATGAACAAGAAACTATAATCAGTATTGATTATGGTGCTAGTGTTGTAAATGTATATACATCACGAAAACCCGTTTATCAAAGATTTGTTAATAAATTAGGACAACCACATCAAATAGGTTATATCAAAAATAAAATTGTCAGTGGTTCTTGGGCTATTCCATTTGCAGAAAAGAAAAAAATCACATCAGTTTTATCAAGACCAACCTTAATTGGTGGCAAAAAATAATTTCTTCTTATATTAACTTCCGCCACAATATATAGGCATAGGAGTTTCCTATTATTTTATTAACTCCCGCCACAATGAGTGGCATAGAAGTTTCCTTATTTAATGAAAATAAGGAGAAATTAGATATGAATGAAAATTATGAATTATTAAAGGACTACCCAGATGTCCTAACATTTAAAGAACTACAAACTATATTGAGATATGGTAGAACTAAAACATACCAATTACTTAAAAATGGGAAAATAACATATTTTAAAGATAGCGATAACAATGAGTACAGAATACTTAAAGTATGTGTAATTGACTACCTTACCAGAACTTTAAACACTTCATAGTACGGCTAGATTTATAACTCATTATATGATATGATAGTAAGCAAGATTATATAGTGAGTTACTGTTATAAGTTTTGAGAAAGGAGTTTAAACAATGATTAAAGTAACAGTAAGCACACAACCAAAATTAGAAAAAAGTCAATTCTATCAAGCAGTTATGTGTTGGGTTGACCCAGTTACCAAAGAAGATAAACAAAAGTGGCAAACAACAAAAGTTAAATATATAGATAAAAGCCAGAAAAGAAAACATCAACAGGCAAAGCAAGAAGCAGATATTAAAGCAGAGGAGATTAGAAAAGCATTTGAAAAAAAATTAAATTTTAAAAATTCTAACATCGATGCTTACCAAAAATCAAAGCAAATGTTTTCACAATATTTAATTGAATGGGCAGAAACACAAAAAGGAAGAAAAGATGATACTACAAGTTCAACATACAACTCAAATATAACTGGCATTATAGCGCCCTACTTTGAAACACTAGGTATAACTCTTGAAGAACTGCAACCTATTCATATACAAGCATTTTATGATAAACAATATAAAAGAGTTCTAACCAAGGGAAAGAACAAAGGGAAAACTGTTAGTAAGAATACAGTTCTACATTATCATCACAATATACATAAGGCATTAAACGATGCTGTTAAATTAGGTATTATTCCATTTAACCCAGACGACCAAACCATCGTAGAACCACCAGATGACCATATTGCAGATTATTATACAGAAGAAGAAGCAATGATTTTATTAGATAAAGTCAAAGGACATCAATTAGAAGTAATTATAACCATTGCAACTTGCTATGGACTACGCAGAAGTGAGATTATAGGTATAAAATGGTCTGCCATAGATTTTAACAAAAATAGAATAACAATTAGGCATAAAGTGACACAAGCAACTGTTGACAATAAGAGAATTGTTGTTCAAAAAGATAAAATGAAGAACAAATCTAGTTACAGGTCACTACCTTTAATTCCCATTGTAAGAGATTTATTATTAAAGGAAAAAGTTAGACAAGATAGAAATAAATTATTATATGGAAACACCTACAAAAATGAAGATGATTATATTTGTGTAAAAGATGATGGTACATTAGTTAGACCAGATACTATAACTAACCAAGTTCCAAAGTTTATTGTAAATGCTGGTTTAAGGAAGATAACCTTACATAATTTAAGACATTCTTGTGCAAGCATCTTGCTGGCTAATGGAATTTCTATGAAAGAAATACAAGAGTGGTTAGGCCACAGTTCCTACTATACTACTGCAAATATATATACACATATTGATGATAAATCAAAACAAAATGCTGCTAATACAATGAATAATATCTTCAAAAAAGAAAAGATAGCATAAAAGTTCTAACAGATTTCTAACAATTACATTAGAACTTTCATTAGAACTTTAAAAAAATGCAAAAAAAATAATACCAAGTGAATTCTCCAAAACCCTTGATATTACTGTGGTGCAGATGGCCGGAATCGAACCGGCACGGTTTATTCAACCGCAGGATTTTAAG
>AUXO015560302.1_pt1 | contig 11441 bp, 8 predicted proteins | sample 768731 | NCBI WGS metagenome assembly AUXO01 (sample SAMN02715735, study PRJNA202380) | gut metagenome | biome: sheep rumen | host: Ovis aries | place: New Zealand: Palmerston North | reverse complement strand
GGATAAATATGTGGAAATGTTATATTATCAACCATATAACTGGGATTATAATTATGTATTAGACACATACCAACTATCAATAAACGACAATGTCCTAAGTCCTATAGCACAGTATAATGATACCAAAGGATTTGGAAATCAATGGGACTTCCCATCAGGACTACTTGTATACAACATAACAGATTATCTTATAGCAAATAATACAAATACATTTAATATCACACGATTAGCACCGGATAAATTAGCATTATACACCGGATACATCGTGGCAATATATAAAAATGCTACACAACCATCAATAATACAAATTACTGAAGAAACAGATTTGTTAAATACCGAAAGTTCTGGTTATGGAACAAACAGTTCAACAGCAATATCCTATGCAATACATAAAGACATCAATACAACCGACATGAATAATGCAGATATAATTGTTGTAACAGGAGCTGCTAACTGGCCAGACAGCAATGTCATCATTAATGACGTTAGATATGGTACTATGTCAGACAATTGGAATACAACCCAACAAATGTCTTTCAGTGAGTATAACGTAACCAACCTTGTTGATGGACAAAACATTGTAAAATTACAAAGTGAAAATGACAACCTAGTTATATTCAGTACAATATTAACATTAACATATAACGAAGCATTAGTTAATGTTACAAATGTCACGGCAACATCATACAGTAACAACTTCCTAGTACATGAAAACAACAATATCAAAGTAACACTACAAGCAGAAAAAGAACACACCCCGATAGAAGTTACACTTAAGATAGATGATGATGAATTAACACAAACAGTTGAAAACGTAAATACGACAACCACCGTAGACTTTGACTATATTCCAACAACAGATGGAACAAAAAATGTAGAGGTAACAATCAAATACCTTAATGATACAACTGAAACAGCATATACAGGAACATTAACTGCATATTATAATGGATATATGGGCAAATCATTTACCAATGGAGACAACATTACAACCAAACATACATATACAGGTAAAAATACGTTAGTACTTATTCCATTAGAATTCTACATGTCAAACAACTGGAATGAAACAACGTTAAGATTTAACATTGCAGATTATGGTATACTCGAACAGGATAAGATAGTAGATGCATATTACTATCAAGGATATAATTGGCTTAAAACAACACAGAACATGCTTATTGTAATGAATAATGAACCGATAGGGGATTCAAATGCACATTACAATGATACTAAAGGATTTGCCAGTTATAATTATCCTTCAGGTCTTTTAGTATTTGATGTTAATAATTATATTAAAGCCAACACAACTAATGAACTAATATTTACACCAGAGGGACATGATCGTGCATTATATGGTGGATATTTCATTGTAATATATGCAAATAACACCCACGAAACAGACATCATAATTAACGAAGGAGCAGATCTTCTTAACCCTGAATCATCAGGATATGGTGCTAACAGTTCCAATACAATAGCATATGCAAATATTGAAAATATAAATGCAGATAGTGCAGTATTATACACAATCACAGCAGCAGCAGATAAAGCTGGTCAAAGTAAAATCATAGTTAATGATGTGGAATACGGTTCACTTGCAGATAAGTATGATTCTACTTCAAGATTAAGTATTGTTGAAACGGATGTTGATAACCTTGTAAATGGTACAAACCTTATAAGTATGCAAAGTACTAATGACAACCTATTTGCTATGAGTACAATAGTTGTTGTAAATCATCCTGCACCAGTTAATGTAGTTGTAAATAAAGTCGATGTACCTGCAAGTAAAGGAGACCTACTAGTAGACACCGACAACACAATCACAATAAACATGACAAACAACGGATCAGCCGCAACAGGAACCCTAACCATAACCATAAACGGACAAACCGGAAGTACAGAACTAGAAAACTTCACAGGAGAACAAATAATAAACGTAAACTACAACCCAACAAACACAGGATCAAAAGACATAAAAATAGACATCACATACCCAGACCAAACAACACAAACACTATACGAAGGAACAATAAACGCATACTACAACGGATACAGAGGAAAATCATTCACAAACGGAGAAAACTTCACAACCAAACGCGCATACGAAGGCAAAAACACACTAATACTCGAACAATTCAACTACTACAACTGGAACGAAAACACCAAAGCAATCTATGATGCTTCACAATTAGATGCTGATAAGATTGTAGATGTACTATACTACCAAGGATACAACTGGGACAAATACCTAAACTTCACACTCACAGTAAACGGACAAGAAAGCCCAATCATAGCCAACTACAGTGACGCAAAAGGATTCGGAACATACAACTACCCAAGCGGAGTAGCAGTATTCAACATAACAGACCAATTCATAGCAGGACAAACAAATGAAATAACACCAGTAAAACTTGAAAACAACTCCAACATACTCTACGGTGGAATACTAGTAATAATCTACGCAAACAACACACAAACAACAAACATACTCATAAATGAAGAAGCAGACCTCCTAAACCCAGAAGCAAGCGGACTAACAACAAACGAATATACAATAGCATACTCAAACTATGACAATATAAAAGCAGACAACGCAACACTATACACAATCACAGCAGCAGCAGACAAAGCAGATGGAAGCAAAATAAAAGTAAACAACAAAGAATACGGATCACTAGCACAAAACTACGATGAAACATCAAAACTAAGCATAGTAACAACAAACATAGACAACCTAATAAACGGTACAAACACAATAAACCTAGAAAGTATCAACGATAACCTATTTACAATGGGAACAATCCTCGTCATAAGTCATCCTGTAGAACTAAAACTTAAAGTTGATACGACCAGCTTTACTCCAGGTACTACCGCTACAATTCAGGCAAGCATTTATGATGGAGAAAACCTTGTAACTGATATCAACAAAGGTAAAATATCATTCAAAGTAAATGGTAAAACCTTAAAAGATGCAAATGGTAAAGTTATCTATGCCAAAGTAGTTAATGGTACGGCAATAATAGAAAACTATGAAATACCAGACTCTTGGAAAGAAGGTTCAACCATACAGGCAGTATACTCAGGTTCAAGTGAAGTAGGTAAATTGACAAGTGAAAAAGAAAACTTAACTCTAACTCAAAGCGAAGCAACGATTACGACTGATGACGTTATGACAACCGTCGGCGGTACAATCACATTAACTGCAACAATCAACTCTGATGTAGCAATCACAGGCAAAGTAGTCTTTAAAATTAATGGTAAAACAGTTAAAGATGAAAGTGGTAAAGTAATCTATGCTAAAATACAAAACAACCAGGTAAGCTTTGAATACACTTTACCAGACACCTACAAAGCAGGAACATACACTATTACTGCAGTATTGTTATCACCTGACTATGATAGAATAGAAAGTAGTAAAACACTCACCATAACAGATGAGTAGAGTAGTCTAATAGAATTTATGGGAGATGATATTTCTCTCATATACTCCCCCTCCCTTTTAAAATAATATCCAATTTACTATTTAATCATTCCAAAAGCGTTATATTTTTTCGTGACATTTATCTCATGTATGAGGCTATGATAATAAGATGCTACAAAGAATATAATTGAAAACTCGTCATATTCCTTAACATGATATTCACTTATTTTTCACTATTTATTTAATTAAATACATACAATATTATATTAAGTAAGAATAATCGTTAATTGATTAATTACACTAAGCTAAAGTAGGCGGTAAAAAAATATGATTGACAGAATAAGAGCATTTGGCTCCAACTCCAAAATAATAAGTGAATGCCGTGAAAACGTGACCCCCATGGGTCATGTAAGGGAAGTTATACTTTATATATTATTATTCCTATTGTTAATCTTGATTCAGTCAATGTTCCAGGCAGTTTTTTATATGATGAGTACTGACCCTGTGATAAGATTGGTGTTATTTTTCACGTCATTTATAATCGTTCCATTTATCATATATTTTTATGTTACAAAGATTGAACATCGTAATCTAAGAAGTATAGGTTTTAGTGAAGGTGATGCTATTTCGTCAACAGTTAAAGGTTTGTTGATTGGTTTTGCCCTTTTTACTACTGTTTTAGTCATAGGTTTGATTTTAGGACAATTCAAATATAATGGTTTTGATTTATCATCATGTGTATATCTTATACCATTTTTTGTAGCCATAGGTATTCAATCATTTGGTGAAGAGATGTATACACGTGGATGGACAATAACATACTTTTCGAAAAGACATGACATCATAACGGCAATACTGGTCAGCTGTATTGCTTTTGTAGCACCCCACTTATTAAATAATGGTATAGACTTGCTTTCAGTGATAAATATTTTCCTATTTGGACTGTTGTTTGCCATAATGTTTTTAAGGTTTGATAATCTGTGGATTTGTGGAGGTCTTCATACTGCATGGAATTTCACACAGGGAATATTATATGGATTTAATGTAAGTGGTATTTCTACGCCTTCTTTACTAAAATTCAGCCAGGTAGGTCAAAACGTTATTAATGGAGGAATATTTGGTCCGGAATCAAGTTTGATTACAAGCATAATGGCCATACTTGCAATATTAATATGCGTATACTACAGACGATGAGGGGATAATACTATCTTTATAGATTATCCTTCAAGATACCCCAATGATTAATAACCGAGTAATAAATAGACTATTGTTTGACAGTACCACCCTCTTTTCCCACTTAAACCTTTTTTTGGGTTCTTCGATAGAAATATGAAAAACAACTTTTTTTGAAATGAATAAATTTTTACATCAATATGTATATGTTCTGAACCGAATATAAGATAAATACATATCAAGTTAATATAATAAATTTAAGATATTATAATATCAATAGCACACTAATTATATAAATAATGCTAACTATTATTTTCAATTAAAATAATCATATGGTGGACAATGAAAAATAGTTAATGATAAATAAATAAGTTGAAAAAAATGAAAAAACAGTAAATAAAAAAAAGATCACAAGATAAACATCATCCATTAAAATAGAGAAACATTATAATAAGGATAAAAAGAGAATATTGAATTTAATATTTTACGGCAGTACCCGTTATACTTACAAGAATGGTATTTCCCATAGTACCACCAAGATTACTGTATTTTACCCTTACGTTTAATATTGCATCAGCATCCATATCCTCTGCCTTTTCAATCATACTGTCCATAGCAATCTCTCTTGCTTTCTTTAGCTGAATTTCATATGTGGATGTTCTTCCACCCACCACATCACGTACTCCTGAAAAGATATCCTTGTATACGTTTGCACCTATTAAACCTTCTCCACTTACAATACCCAGGTATTGCGTCACGTCTTTTCCTTCAATTGAAGGTGTTGTTACTATTAACATAATTATCACCAAAAAAAATATTATTGGAAATATTATTCTTCATCAAAGAAGGATAATACTCCACAAATAAAGAACCATAATCCTATTATGACACCTAAATATAATGGATTAGCAAAGAAATATGCTATAATAATGGATATTATACCAAATATGATATTTACAATTCCCCAAAGAGTAAATACTCTGAAAATTCCAGATATTATGGAACATATTCCAGATATTATTAAAATAATTGCCATAGCGTATAATAATATGTTGAACATCATTATGATAAGATTAGGATTAATCATAAGATATACGCCAATTATTATAAATATAATCGCAAATAGTATATTGAGTATAGCCGCGTTTCTCTGAATATGAAAACGCTGATATGCAAACAATAATGATAATATGGCTACAAATATAAAGAACAAACCAAAGATGATGCTCACCGTAGTTGGTATTATCAATGGAAATATCATTGTGATGAGACCCAATATCATCATTATAATAGAATAACTTTTAATATTGAAATTCATATGATAAACCTCCGTCGCTTTATTATAATCTTTAATTGTCATCATTATTAAAATATAGCATGAATTATTTTTTGATTATATGATTGACTTTGAAAATTAATAAATAAAATATACTACAAAAATATATATAGTGATTCTATTTGAAAATTTATACCGTATTTGTAGAAGCAAAAACTCCAGGTAACATAGGATTTCTTGCAAGATGTATGAAAAACTTTGATTTTAAGAAAATGGTACTGATAAATCCATGTGAACTTGATGAAAGTTCATATTATCAAGCAGTGCATGCACAAGACATTGTGGAAAATGCTTTAATCTATGATTCATTGGAAGAGTTTATTCAAGAAAAAAACATTGCAACAATCATAGGAACTAGCGGAAGTCCTGGCGGCAATCATAACATTAAAAGAATGCCCATTACTCCGGAAGAATTGGGAAAGACCATAAATACAAATGGTAATGTAGCATTACTATTTGGACGTGAAGGAGATGGTCTGACTAATGATGAAATAAACCTATGTGATATTCTGGTAAGTATACCTACAAGTGATGAATATCCTATCATGAATATTACGCATGCTGCTTCTATTATTTTTTATGAAATATTCAAGAATAAAAAAGAATACCCTGTAGACAGTATTGATATTACAACTAAAGAGGATAAGGATGTGTTGACAACCCAGATTAACATGATTATATCCAAATTGGATTATCCTGAACATAAACAAATCATAGTTAAAAATATCGCAAAACATATACTTGGAAGATCATTTATAACAGGTAGAGAAGCAAAAACATTACGTGGAACACTCAAACGTATAAATCAAAGAATCAATAATAACAATGAGGAATAAAAATGGCAATACTTAGTGATGTGGATATAGAAAAATATTTAGATGAAGGCAAAATTGTTATTGATCCTATAGAAGATGATAAACAGATACAACCATCAAGTGTGGATTTGAGATTAGGCGATGAATTCAAAGGATTTAAAATTGTTACAAAACCATTTATAGATCCATTCGACCAGACAGACCTTGAATCATACATGGATTCATTAACTGTAGAAAAGGGTGAACCATTCATTATTCATCCGGGAGAATTTACACTGGCAACGACATATGAATATGTTAAAATACCTGAGGATATTGTTGCACGTGTAGAAGGCAGATCATCTATGGGTCGACTGGGTATTACAATGCACGTTACAGCAGGATACATCGACCCGGGCTTTGAAGGTAAAATCACATTGGAGATATCCAATATCGGTAAGATGCCTGTAGCCCTATATCCTGGTCAACGGGTATGTCAAATAGTATTTGAAACTATGACTTCACCATCTGCTAAACCATACGGCCATGAAGATCGTGACAGTAAGTATATGAAACAAACCGGGCCACAGGTTAGTAAAATAAAACAAGATTTTGATATTAAAGGAGGTAAATAATGACAAATGAAGAAATGATGAGTATAGCAAAGAAACGTGGAATATTATATCCGTCATTTGAAATATACTCTGGTGTTGCAGGTTTTTATGATTATGGACCAGTAGGAGGATTATTAAAAACAAACATAATGAATCTATGGAGAGAATATTATGTTAGCAAAGAGCGTTATTTTGAAATCGAAGCACCTACCGTAATGCCAAAAGAAACCCTTAAGGCATCAGGACACGTTGATAACTTTACTGACCCAATGACACAATGTAGTGAATGTAAAGAGATTTACCGTGCAGATCATATTATAGAAGAAAATATAGATAGGGAAGTTGAAGGATTACCTGATGAAACATTAACACAAATTATTAATGACAACAACATCGTCTGTACCGATTGTGGTGGAAAACTGGACGATGTTAAAAGTTATAACCTAATGTTTAAAACTCAAATAGGAGCTAGTGGAAAACAGGTAGGATATATGAGACCTGAAACTGCACAGGGAATATTCATAGCATTTAAGCGTATAAGCAGATTTTACAAGGATAAACTTCCATTCGGTATCGTGCAGTTAGGTAAATCATACAGAAATGAATTATCACCTAGACAGGGAGTAATAAGATTAAGGGAATTTACACAAGCCGAAGCGGAAATATTTGTTGACCCATCAGATAAGACCCATAGAAATTATGAAAATATCAAAGAACTTGAATTGAAACTTTACGGTCAAAAACAACAATTAAATAATGAGGAACCTATTACAGTACTGGTAAAAGATGCCATTGACAACAACATAGTAAGCAGCCAGACATTAATCTACCAGATAGTTATTGCCAAAAGCTTCCTAAGTGACCTTGGAATTCCTGATGAAGCAATCAGATTCAGACAACACTTACCTGATGAAATGGCTCATTATGCCATTGACTGTTGGGATGCAGAGGTAAAAACAGACCAGTATGGATGGGTTGAAATAATAGGTATTGCAGACAGAACCGACTTTGACCTACAGTCACACATCAAACACAGTAAGGAAGATTTAAGCGTATTTAAGGAATTTGATGAACCAAAAGAGGTTACCGTCACAAAAACATCATTCAATATGAAGAAGTTCGGCCCAACATTCAAGAAAGACTCATCCAAGGCAAAGGAAATACTTGAAAATACCGACGCAGATGTCATACTCAAATCATTTGAACAAAACGGCGAATACACATTCAACATTGATGAGACTGAATACACGATAGATGATAGCTTTGTAAGCTTCGAGACAGTTACGGAAAAAATCAAGGGAGAAAGAATAATTCCTCACGTAATAGAACCATCCTATGGTATTGACAGAATAATCTATTCCACATTACTACATTCCTACACCGAGGATAAAAATGAAGAAGATGAAGTAAGAAAATATCTTAAAATCCCTGCAAAGGTAGCTCCTATAAAGGTAGCCGTGCTTCCACTGGTTAACAAAGAAGCACAGGTAGACCTGGCAAGAGATATAGAAAATACTCTTAGGGATAACAATATCATTACCAGCTTCGATACAAGTGCTACAATCGGTAGACGATATGCAAGAGCAGATGAAATAGGTATTCCATATGCAATTACCGTCGACTATGATAGTGTTGAAGACAAGAAGGTTACTATAAGAAATAGGGATACATTCAAACAAAAAAGGGTATCCATTAAACAGGTCCCAATGTTGATTAGTCAATTGATTAATGGATTTATTGAATTTGATGAAATAGAAGAGTAGATAACCATGATTATTGATGCTCATATACACTCTGATTCAAGGCCCGTGGAAGACTTCAAAGATATCAGTATCGCCGGGGTTAAAGCCGTTGTAAGTTGTGCCTATGATCCTCTAAAGATGAAGCAGTCAAACGTGTGTTTTGAACACTTCGACAGAATATTGAATGTTGAAACAAAACGTGTCGGCCAACATGGAATCAAGTATCTCATCGCATTAGGAGTACATCCACGTGCAATTCCTGCAGATTACTCCAATGTTCTTGAAAAATTGCCTGAATATTTATCCGAAGACGATGTTATTGCCATTGGTGAGATTGGATTGGACAGCGCAAGCCAATTGGAACAGGAGGTATTCATCAAACAGCTTCAACTGGCAGATAGCCTTAACTGTAATGTGATTGTTCATACGCCGAGAAGCAATAAGGCAGTTGTTACAGACAAAATCATGGAACTGATTGATGAAAACATTAAACCACAACTGGTACAGCTGGATCATGTTGACTTCTCGATTGTCGATAAGGTAATTGAAAAGGAGTACACACCGGCAATAACTGTTCAACCATTGAAAATGAGTGTTGAGGATACTATAAAAGTCTTTGATGAATATGGTTTTGATAAGTTTATAGTGGATAGTGATATGAGTTATGCTCCTTCTAATCCTATGAGTCTGGCTAATTTAAAACATGAATTAGAAGTAAACGGTTATCCAAAAGAGGATATTGATAAGGTTATGTATAAAAACTTCATGAAATTCCACAACATGAAATCGTTGTGATTATTTTTATTTCTCTTTCCATCTTTTTTTTATTATGAAAAAAATAGTTATTTGTTTGTTAAAAAAAGATAGGCCTTCTTCTAAAGAAAAAATGGGAGAAAGTGATTTATCTTATTTAATGTGTTAATAAGACAATATCTTTAGGAACTACTACAATAACATTTTTTGTACTTCCAAGCAGTACTACTTGAGCCCCTGTTGATTGTTTAAACTCTTTAATCATTGAACCTAATTTAGCAAATTCAGAGGAACGTCTTTCTTGGATATATTTTAAATCAATTATTGCAGGTACCCCTGTTTTATTAACATTATCCAACTCATCATTTAACGTGTATACTGATTTGACTTTTATTAAACGAATAGTATCTATGTTTGCTCCCCTATCTGGCTCAATTAGTATTGTGTCATCATCATGTTCTACTGTGATGTCATCAAAGTCATCATCATAGTCAGAGTATGAATCGCCTATTGATGATATGATACTGTCATTTAACATTTTTTGATTATCGTTAAAACTTTGATCCACGTTAAACTCGCCATCATATTCTCTATCTATTGATTTTTTAACATTTACTGTTAAATCTTTTAAAGAATTTTTCATTTATTCTCACCTACATATTCAAGTACTGCATCTAAGAGACGTTCTATACCACCATTTGAGCCTGTATGGATATCTACAGTTGGTAAAGAGAACTCTTTTTCTATATCCTCTAATGATTCGTCTTGTGAATTTCTTCTGTTGATTGATAAAGCTATAACTTTTGTAGGTTCTACCGCTTCTATAGCATTTAATTCAGTTTTTATTCCAACAGGTTCTCTGAATGGATGATTTGGCCTATGACATAATACTACTGCATCAGGCATTGCTCCGAACAATATTGATGCGGATAATCCTTTTGGATGAGGATTTCCCTGTTCGGTTAAACTGGATTGTCCTTCGACAAATATTATATCAGGATCTTCATTTTCTTCCATATATTTAAGCGTTCCCATAATGACTGCTGGAACATCCATCACAGATAAACTACCTGCACGGAAATTGATATCTGTAGGTTTTTCCAGCCCCATTTCGTCAGTTGAAATAATTATAGCCTTTAAACCACGTTCTTTTGCCAGTTGCCCTAATCTTCTTGTTGTTGTACGTTTACCACATTCCTGTGATGTTCCACCTACAAAAATTACTGGTTTTTTATGTTTGTATGTTATTTTTGGTAGAACTTCAGTACATTTTTCAGGAGCCACACCCATTACTTTCTTTACGTTATCCAATCTGGAACTTATTTGTTTGATTTCAACACCCCTTTGATTAGCGAATTTCAATAGAGATGGGTTGTCTTCGATTGGTAATGATCTAAATGAAGTTAATACATTCTGTCCCAAATCGATAGCCTGTACCGCATATTTTAATGCTGCTCCTTCAGCTCCTATAGGCAACATGATAGCTACCGTTTTTGAATTAGTTGATTCTACCAGTTCCTTTAAATCAGAACCTACAATATGTCCACAAAATTCTTTTCCTTGTTTTTCAACAGAGTCATCTAAAAAACCGGCTGTTTCCACTCC
>AUXO011225012.1_pt1 | contig 11444 bp, 7 predicted proteins | sample 768731 | NCBI WGS metagenome assembly AUXO01 (sample SAMN02715735, study PRJNA202380) | gut metagenome | biome: sheep rumen | host: Ovis aries | place: New Zealand: Palmerston North | reverse complement strand
GCCGACGACATCTGTTTCTCCTGGACCAGTACAGACCCGTTCTGGACTTCGGCCCAGTATATGGACGATGCAAACTCTGCCGACGCCAGTTATATGTGGATGTCCTGCTACAAGATGATCTATGCGGCAAACTCCAATATTGCAGGTCTGCAGGAGAGCGAAGGCCCCAGCGAGAAAAACCAGCTTAAAGGCGAAAACTACTTCCTCCGTGCATTTTTCCATCTGATTCTCTGCAACCTTTATGCAAAGCCTTATGCTTTCGGCAGGGACAATCCCGGTGTCGTGCTCAGAATCGGCACGGATTACTCCGAGACCAAGCGTTCCACCGTTGGCGAATGCTACGACGCAATTGTGTCTGACCTTAATGAGGCTATCCGCCTGATGGACCCTACCACCAGGAGACATAAGGGAGAACTCCAGAACGGTTATGCTTCCAAGGAAGCAGCCCAGGCGTTGCTTGGCAGGGTTTACCTCTATATGGGCGAGTGGCAGAAATGTATTGATGTCTGCGATGAGCTGCTTGGCTCCAACCCCTCTGCCAATCTTGAGCCTGTTGTGGCCGATGTCTTCTCAAAGGCCAGCACCAACAAGGAGGTTATCTGGTGCATAAACATTACAGATGGTGATATCGCCGGAATCGGCGGCAGCGTCAAGGGCCTCATTGGCAGTATGTTTGATTCTCCGGACGGCACACAGGGCCGTGGTTGGGGTGAACTCTATGTGGCCGATCCCCTCCTGGACCTGTTTGAGCGCTATCCCCAGGACAAGCGTTACAATGACCTTATCTCCCTGTTCAATTCCCAGAGCGGACTGTACATCTACTGGGGTGAGATAGATGAGGTTAACGGCGGTCTCAACGACGTCAGCGTTTATCCTACTGTAGTGGATGCAACCACCACTCCTGTTACAATCGCCTCCAGCATTACCGACAACGGTGACGGTACTTATTCCTTCACCCATGACGGCAAGTCCCTCAAGGCCATCCCGGATAACACTGCCACCAAGTACTCCGACGACTTCCCCGGATACATCCTCAACGATGCTGCTCACACAAGGTGCTATGTCCGTCACAGGATGCCCACTCCGCTCATCGACACGGACGGCAATCCTCAGTTCGAGGTTAATATGGGCAGCGTACGTCCCGGCGGTTATCCCACATGGTTCTGCAACAAGTTCAGCAAACGTGAAGGGTCGGCCTATGAACTCAACTGCTCATACATCATGATCCGTTATGCGGAGGTTATCCTCAACCGCGCCGAGGCTTACGCCCAACTTAATGACGCTAAGGCCATTGATGACGTGAATGTCATTAGGGCACGTGCCGGTATCCCGGAAATGAGTGCTGCCAATATGGGTGGCCGCGGTTACTCCAACCTTGTGGATCTGGTTCTGGACGAGCGCCGCATGGAACTCTTCTATGAAGGCTTCCGCGCCATTGACCTTATCCGTAACAAGAAGGACATTGACCGCAGGTTCCCCAGCAAGACCATTGCAGAGGTTATCCCCTACGACAGTCCCAAGATTCAGTACCAGATTCCTATCGACGAAACAAGCGTGAGCGGAATTCCCACCAATCCCCGCTAGGGAGTAGTGCTTCGGACGTTTCATTCGAAATAATCCGAAATCTTTTCTATCGAACAAAAACGCAAGGAGACTTGCGTTTTTGTTTCGTTTTAGATAACTTGCGCTCCGCCTAAAATATGGCCAGGCATATAAGAATGAAAAAGTTATTTGCAATATTTGCAGTGGTGGGTGTCCTGCTTGCGGGCTGCACCAAAGAGACTGCTGCGCCGGAAGAGGTGCAGGAACCTGCCGGGGAAGGGACGGAGATTCCCGATGAAAACGCTGGGGACACCACACCGGAGTCCTATGTGTTCACTCTGAGGGCGGTTGCGGATGCCGATATTACCAAAACGTCCTATTCTGAAGATAAATATTTCTCCTGGAGCGCGGGGGACCAGATTTCCGTGCTTTTCCATAAAGGCGAGGACAACAAGTTCTTTACCCTTACCACCACCTCTGCAGGCGCCAGCGTGAGTTTCAGCGGAGCAATTGACGGCGGCTATGAGATTGGCTCCTCCAACTCGGAGAAGATAGCCCTTTTCCCTGCGGGAAACCATTCGTACGACCGTACAAGGGCAGGTTATGACCCCGGTTCCTATCCAAAGCGCGGCCCGTACTTCAATATCCCGGCCGTTACGGATTTCACCCTCTCCCACGCGTCGGCCAATCTTCCTATGGCTGCAATCGGGGACGGAGACAACAACTTTTCATTCAAGCATATAGCCGGCACATTCAAGTTTGTCTTTACAGGTATAGACCCTTCCATAACAAAAGTCAGGCTTCACGTGAAGAACCAGGTGACAAGGGCCCTTTCCGGAGACTTCAGACTGGAAGACGGCGGCTCCCATAATTATGTTTGGTGGTGGACATATGCAGCGGAAGATTCTGAGGCCCAATCCGTAACTCACATTGTGAATGTGGCTGACGGGCGCGCTGTGTTCTATATCCCATACACTCATAACGACGCAGATGGCTTCCAGCCCGATCTTACCCTTACCAATGCCGATAACGGGTATATCCTGAAAACCCTCAAGGCCAAGGTTCCTTTTTCCGGAGACCTTAAACCCAGTTACAATCATATGGTTGTGGTGGAAGTCCCTGCTTCCGGAACCGGAGATGCTCCCGTGGCGGGATTGACTTCTCCCCTTGAACTGAGTTTTACCGAGGCTTCCGGTGAGGTCCCCAATCCGGAGAGGGGAATGATGAGTTACTCTAAGTTCAACCTTGATGCCGCAGGCCCGTATACTGTCAAGAGCATCCCTAATGACTATACTGGGGAAAGCCTTGCATTCATTCTCTTCTACCTTACATACTATATGGACAAGGACCTTGACGCCAATGTCCTGGATCTGGTAAGGGGAGAGTTGGCGAAAGTCCGTACGGCGGGCAAGAAGGCCGTGCTCCGGTTTGCATATTCGGAAACATATACAACCGGTAACCCTCAGGAAGCCACTCCTGAGCAGATTCTTCGGCACGTGGATCAGCTTGCGGATGTTTTCCTTGACTATGCCGATGTTATTTACACAGTCCAGGCCGGATGGCTTGGAACGTACGGAGAGTGGTACTACAAGACCAACAATCACGACAACTCGGTTCCGGCGTATACGGATTATTATAAGTACACCGTTTCCGGCAGTTCCGTGACGGATTTCAACAGCAACCACAAGAATCTTCTGGACAGGATGCTCCTCAGGGTTCCGTCTCCTATCAATATCGGCCTCAGGACCGCATTCTACAAGCGTTACTATCTGAGCCCTTCTTCCATTTCCTCCTGGACTCCCATAACGGCCTGGAGCGCAACGCCCGGCGCCAACGAGCGTCTGGCGTTCTTCAACGACGGAATCCGCGGCTCGGACAGCGATGTGGGTACCTTCAACAGCAGCGCGGACCGCGATATGTGGTATTCGCAAGGCAACTGGACCGTCTGTGGCGGAGAGATGTCGTATAGAAGCGCGGATTCGTTTGCCGCTCTGAGCGATGAACTGAAGAATTGCGACTTAAGCATTGCGGAGATGCGCCGCCAGCACCTTTCCTATCTCCATTATTCAGAGTCCAACCGGTTTATGGTGAAATGGATAGGAGAGGGCAGGATGGAAGACCTCAAGAAGATGCTGGGATACCGTCTGGTCCTGGATGGTGCCGCGTTCTCCTTCACGGATTGGAATAGTGGGTCCACAGTGAACTACAGTATCTCCGTGGAAAACCAAGGCTGCGCCCCCGTGGTGTATCCCAGGCCTTTCAAACTGGTCCTCCTTCGTGGCGGCAGTTCAATAGTCCTAGCCGATAACCTTGGAGACATCCGTACCGTCGCCGCAGGCGCATCGGCAACGGAGTTCGCAGGGTCGTTCACCCTGCCGCAGACCGTTGTCGCCGGAGACAAACTTGCCATATGGCTGCCGGACAATGCCGATGCCCTCCGCTCCAACGCCGCGTACTCCATCCGCTTTGCCAATAGCGACGTTACTTGGGAGAGCGGCTATAACGTGATTTACACATTTTAAGACTTAACTATTAACTAATTAATAACCATTATGAAGAAGCAAACTTATCTGGAACCAGCGGTGCAGGTACTCTCGCTGGCACCAATGCAAGAAACCTTGCAAACTACGTCAGTCAATATGCTGATGATTGGCGGCACTGACCTTGACGCCCCCGTGGAAATTAGTGAGTCTGACTTTAATAGCATTTTTGGATTATGAAAAAACTGATTACTATCATAAGCCTGGCAGCAGCTATGATCGCTCTGGGCTCCTGCAGCAAGGTTGTGAACGAGGTTTCTGAACCGCAGGTTAAGATTGAGATTCCCGACGGTATGTATGAGTTTACGCTCAATGCTGTCTGGACTAAACTTGAAGACGCTGACGAAACAAAGACCACTTATGCCAGTGACCAGACTTTTGCCTGGAGTGCCGGTGACCAGATTTCAGTTCTGTTCCATAAGGATGACGACAACCAGTTCTTCACCCTCACCAATACTACCGGTGCCGGAGCAAAAGCCACATTCAGCGGCGCAGTTACTAAGGGATACACTCTTGGCGCATCTGATACCGGAACCAAGTGGGCACTATTCCCTGCCAGCGCGGCTCACTCCTATGGCGGCAGTGACGCAGTCTCCTTCAATGAGATTGCCGATAACGATTACACTGCACCCGGCGCTCACTTCTCAGTGAATATTCCTATGTATGCCCACGGAGACGTTTCTGACAATTTTGTTTTCAAGCACCTCACGGGCTGCTATAAACTCACGTTTACTGATATTCCTGCAGCTGTCAAAAAGGTTAAACTTACTGCAGAGAATATTGGTAACGGTTATTATCTTTCCGGTAATTCTCCTATTCTTGAGTCTGAAGGCACTTATTACCTGAACTGCTATACAGGTAGTGGCTCAAAGGTGGTTTCTTACACTCAGAACGTTTCTGCCGGAGAGGTTTCCTTCTATATTCCGTACCGCTCTTGGGAAAAATTAACTCCCAAGTTCTCCCTTCAGAATATGACGGATGGCGCGAGCAAGTACTTTACTATACTTCAATTGTCAGCTGTCAAGGCAATTACTCAATCGGCGTCTCTTACCAAAATGGTGACTTTGGCACCGTATGACATCTCTGCATATGGCGAAGGTTCTCCTTTCATCTCACAGTTAGGAGTTGACTGGGGTGGTATTGATATGTATCCGGCAGATGATTCCAAGGCTGCGTTCTCCGGAGACGGTGAGCGTATAGTGGAATGGAAGGCTACATCCGATGCTACCTATGTCTATTTCCTCTTAAAGATTACGGCATCTGTTCCTCAGACCAGAGGTGTATGGGAATCATATATCAACACCGGCTATGATTTGGATAACGATGATAGCACAGGTGGTGATAATGGCTATAGCCTTGGTGGAGGATATGAGGCATATTCTATCATATTCCCGTTCACCAATGCGGCAGGTGACCCTGTTACTTTCCGTTCCGGTGCAAGAAGTGATAACAAAACAAAGGTCTATGATGCTGGCGCCTTTACCCAGACTAGCAGCAGCGAGGTTGCTACTTATGGCGCTCTGGCGGGAGATTATGCATATGTGGAGGTGCGTGTTCCCAGATCAAGGATTGGATCTCCTGCGTCTAGTTCAACTATCCGCCTAAGGATGTCCTTCGGATATACCGCTTCCGCTGCTCAGACAATTACTCTCCAGTAAGCAAAGCAAAATAATATGTTTTAATGCTCCCGGTTTTTGCGCCGGGAGTATTTTTGTGCGCTCTGGGCATTGACGCCGGTAACCGAAATGATAAATGAAATGTTTTGAAACCTTTTTTTATTTTTACACTAAACTATTTACTGATAGCGTTTCCACGTCCAGCATGGTTGCGATTGCTTCCTGAAGGTATTTTCTTCGGCCCCAACGTGGCGTATGGATAAAACTGGCCTTATGTGAATATCCCAAGAGTAACTGCTGTGTTGTTGAAAAAAGAGGCTGACCAAAGTCTCATGACGACTATTTGGTCAGCCTAAGTTGTAGACAAAGGATTATCCTTACTCAAGTGTTATTGAACCAACGTAAGCCGGATAGTAATCCATTGCGGGTTGGATATTAATGGTTGTTCCAGAAACTGGGGATCCAATTTTGCTCCTCGGTATTGCGTTTTCGATATAAACATAATCTCCATCGAGCCTGCCCTGTGTGAATACTTTTGAACCAGTAGATGTACCTATAGGGGACTGGATATAACCTCTGGGATCATCACCCTTTTTATATTCAATGGTACCTTCAGTGGTGCCTTTGAAAGGATAAACCAAAGTTCTAGCTTCACAACCTTCTAAGGTTACACCCCCGCTGACGCTATTGCCGGGGTTGTTGGTAGGGTCTATATCAAATCCTGTATAGATATAGGATTTGTCATAAGATAAATCATAAGCAGTCGGAGGATCGTTAACTTTTTCCCATTGAACCTTAGAGGCAGTTATTTTATACTGGAGATAGATATAATATGCGTCAGATGTCGCTTTCCATTGAACAATACGAGAATTCCCAGACCCGTTTGCTGTTATGCCGGCATCGGCCCAATTGATAGTAGCCAATCTGCTAGCATAGAGCGTTGCTAACGGCTTTACTTGAGCCCTGGTAAAAGTTCCAAGAGAACTCATAGTCTTATTAACTACTAGCTCGAACTCATTATTGTCCTTGTCATATCCAACCACATTTATTGTGCTAGTCGCCCACATACTTCCATAAGTCGGGTGGCAGGAATAAGGAATATATAATTCGGCGGAATTGTCGGACACATTTACTTTCCTGATAAAGAACTCATTATCTCCCGATTTTTCCTCTGGATCCCAATAGTAGTTATTAGTTTCAGAAATTTGTTTTAGATTAAACAGACCACTCAATTTAAGCGAGGTGTTCTCAATAGAAATACGAACTTTTTTAATGCCGTCAGGAATATTAGCTAGGGTCATCTTCGCTGCTCCCGAGCAATGAGAGAAAGTGAATTTATAATCGCCATCAACCTCCACTCCTGTCCCTACCATCGGGAGGTCAGCTGAAGCGTGGCTGGTCATGTCCTTTTCCTTAGCCACGCTGAATATCTCGTCAGTATGATAAGGATCGGCCGGGAAATAAGCCCTTGTGCCGATATTTGTTCCGTCAGGAATATATCCAATAAACTTTGTCTTAGATCCGGATTTTGTTGCAGTAAAAGTGTAAAAACTACCATTTGAGCAAGCAACAGAAATCTCATCTCCAGCAGTCCATGAGAAAGAGCCTTCTCCTGAATAACTGGTCTTGGTGGCTTCTTTTGCAACACTTGCGCTTAAAGTGACAATCTTCATTCCATCAACAGGAGGGAGATTTGTTTCGTTGGAAACGGATTCCTTGTTACAGGAAATAACAAAGAAAGCGCTAAGGGCAGTGAATATTAATGCGTACTTCTTCATAATTCTTTCCTCCAATGACTACCAGGGATCTACAGGACTAGTAAAAGTGATGTTCTCGCCGGTTGATTCGTTTGCTTCAAGTACGCCGAGGGTTTTAAGAACCGAGCCGCTAAGCAAGGCCCCTTCAAGGCAAATGTTAACTGCATTAGCCTCGGGTTTCTGATACTGAATTTTGGTCATATTTTGTATGTTGTCAAATGATTTTATCATAGTAATGAGGGGATACACAACCTTTTTTCTAACTTGGTTTTAGTTCCAAATTGTAAATATTATAATATTAGTAGTTAAAAACAAACATTATTGCGTTTTGTTTGAAAAAAAAGGTTTCAAAACGTTTCACTTGGCGTTTCGTTTATACCCCTTATTACTATGCTAAGTCAACAGGTGTTCCGCGTGAGTCATTTAGTTTTGTAAGATGGGAAAATTACAATACTGGCACATCGTCCTGGACCTCTAGTTATGATGCTCCTTCTGTGAATAGGGCAGCCTATCAAGATCCAGTCAGCAAAGATATGACCTTTGAATGGGGAACAACACTTGCCGCTATAGGCTTAACCGCTGGTAATACTGTCCGCTTTGGTTTTGTATTGCGTGCACCTGAACTTACATCTAATAATAACTTGTTGTCATATACTATTCCGACGCCTTAATGCCGTGGAAGCAAGTGATTGAATGGTAAATCGTTATGTAAAAGAGGGTGACTGGAAACAGTCGCCCTCTTTTGCGTAAATGATTAAGTGACAGTATGTTACCTCCACGCCTTGTGATTCTTCACTGTGCTTACGATGACACTCCACCGATGCATCAGAGACAATGGTTTTCCTAAATAAATAATGTTGATGTTTCCTCTGATGATATGCCCCCTGGACTTGGTCGTTCTGCCATCCGAAAGTTAAACGACGCCATACCCCGCCAGAAGGGCGTCTGGGAGGGGGTGGTGTCGTTTACCCCGTGACCGGAGCAGGGGGTAAACGACAAAATCTGCCTTGTGGGGCCCAAAGTGCGGTTCAAGTTTCGGAAGTGCCTATTTCACGGAAGCCTGATACTCTATCTTCTGGCCTTTCACAAGGTGGTCGCACTCTATGGAAGGCTTGGAGGCCTCTGTTGCCGCGCATTTAATCTGGATCCAGGTGGATTCACCGGGCATAAGGTTACGGAGATTGAAGTCTCCTCTCACGCCATCCACGGCCACCCAGGCATCCCTGTAGATTGGAGCCACGCCAACGTTAGAGATGTTGACCGTGGCGGACTTTCCTGGATTCACGCAGAAGTCACGAATCTCAAATCGGTAACCCATAGACATGGCGGCCTCAGTGATGCGGGCATCGGTCTGCTTCCCGGGTTGGTCGTTACCGATGATGAAAGTCATATGGACCTTTGCCACCACGTCTTCAAACTTGCGGCCGTGCATACCGCCCTTGTCCAAGGCGTGCTTTTGGTCGTCGTCCGTGTAATAACTGAACTCGCCGCCGCCGGGACCCTTCCTGTACCTCTCCTTGCCGAAGAACTTCCAGCCGGACCAGTTGTAGCCGTCCCAGTCCTCGCACATGAAGGAGTCGTCAAAGTTCCCGAACTTGAGGTCCAGGAGTTCCGGCTTTGAATGGAACGGGGCGTATTTACTGTCAGAGGCATCAATTGAGAACAGCCAGGGCGTATCCTGGAACCACTCGTCCATAAGCGGCAGGAATTCGGCCTGGAAGGCGTGCGAAGGGAACGTGCGGCCAATTACGCACGGGCCGTCATAGATATGGTATTCGGCCCAGAGGCCAAAACCAATCTCCACAAACGCCAGGCGGGGATCCCTGTCATAACGCTCGGCAAAGCGTCTGTGGAACTCCTTATGGAAGCGCTGGAGTTCTTCGCAGCGCCAGTCCGGGAACTCAGTGTTGCGTCTTTCGCTCTTGCCGATTGTGGCCTCATAGCCCGGCCAGGACTTGATGTAGTCCGGCACGGCGCAGGACTTTCCGGGATAGGTATAGCGGAAACGCACCACGGCCTGGTGGCCGCGGGATGAAACATCGGCAAGGAGCCTGTCCATCACTCCCCAGTCAAAGACATCCTTTTCCTTGCATACATCGCTGTAGAGCATATAGGAGAACTCCAACTGCACGTAACTCTTTGTGCGGGCGCTGCTGGTGTTCCAGAGCACGATGCCCGTCATTGGCTGCACACCCGTAAGTGATGCAGACAACGGCACCCTGTCCCCGGCATCCTCCGGCTTATTGGGGATGGTGGGGGATGAAGGCGTTCCGGAGTCTCCGGAATCTGTGTCATCGGCCTGCTCTGGATCGGCCTTAGGGGCCTTCCTGGGGAATTTTTCCCCCTGGCAGGCGCAGGAGCCAAGAGTGAGCGCGAAGACGCAAAGGATGAGGAAGACCTTTCTCATTTTCTTCTATTCACGGCTGAAGATGAACACGCAGGAGATAGCCGCCACCATACCGCACACCTGCCAGACGGTGGGAAGGGCATCCATACCGGCAATAAGGAGGAGCACTATGGAAAGCAGGCAGCAGATGACGGGAGAGCAGGCATCTGCCAGCGGAGCAATCACCATTGCCTTTCCGTAGCGGTTTGCGTACACCAGGGTGAATGCGCCGATTGCATTGAGTATCTGGACAAAGAACACCTTTGTGGAGATGCCCCAGCCATATTCTGCCAGGGCGGCGGGAGACTTGAGAAGGAACGCCACAGGAATGAGCACTACGGCTGCGATTGCCATATATACAAACACGCTCTCGGCGTCAGGGGTGTTGTTGTTTGCAAGTTTCATCACGAAGGCCTGGATGCCCCAGCAGATGAACACAACTGCGGCAAGGAGGATCCAGATCCAGCCCTTGGCGGCGCCGTTAGTGTCACTGGGAACGGCAAAGCAGATGATGGCCACAAATGCCAGCACAATGCCAAGGATGCCAAGTTTGGACACTTTCTCCTTAAGGAAGATGGAAGACAGGATTACCGTAACGATTGGCGCCACGGAAATCATAGGCATCACAAGATATGAGGGGGCATACTTGAGGGCCAGGAACAGTACAAGCTGCCCGCCGGCGCCAAGGAGCCCGACACCCATCGAAAGGGCCACGGTCTTGGGGCGCACATCCAGTTTCCACTTGATGTTTATGAGCGCGAATATTGCGCAGGGAATCATTGAAAAGGCCCACACCACATACACCATCTCAGAGGGGAAGTCTGCGGGAATTCCAAGATAATGCTCCCCGATGGTAGGGTCTGAAAATGTCATCCAGATGCCCCAGGTAATCATTGTTATCAGGGCATACAGCAGCCAATTGTGTTTTTTCTGTGCCATATTATTTTACAAAAGATGCTACAAGTTTTCCCCAGTCCTCATTCTCACGGATACCCGTGAACTGCGCGCTGCCGGGGCCCCAGGCGTAGAAAGGAACGGCAATGCCGTTATGTGCCTCAGAGGCAAAATGAACGCCGATAAGTCCTTCCTCCAGGTTGCCGTCCTGAAGCGTCAGGCAGCCTGTAGCGTGGTCTGCGGTCATCACCACAAGGGTATGGCCGTCGGCCTCCGCCCATTTAAGGACATCGCCCAGCGTACGGTCAAAGTCCAGGAGTTCCTCCATTGCCTTTTCAATGTCATTGCCGTGCAGCCAGTCATCTATGCAGGAGCCCTCAATCATCATCACAAAGCCCTTTTCATTCTTTGAAAGCCTGTCCAGCCCACGTGAAACCATATGGCGGAAGAGGTCTCCGCGCTCCTGAGCCACCGGAAGATTATCCGGGGAAAGAAGGCCGATAACCGGAAGTTCCGCCTTCAGGAGTTCATCCTCCGTAAGGGCAACGTTGTACCCCGCCGCAGCCATCTCCTTTGTGATGTCACGGCCGTCCTTGCGGTTTACCGTGAACCAGTCCAGGCCGCCGCCCGCAAGGTAATCCACTCCGCATGTAACATAGTCTGCGATAAGGTCCTCCTGATTGTACCGGTACTCATTGTGGCAGCAGAA
>AUXO012120831.1_pt1 | contig 11445 bp, 6 predicted proteins | sample 768731 | NCBI WGS metagenome assembly AUXO01 (sample SAMN02715735, study PRJNA202380) | gut metagenome | biome: sheep rumen | host: Ovis aries | place: New Zealand: Palmerston North | reverse complement strand
TGATTACACTTGGCTGGCGCAGGTATATCAGAGTGTACGTCCTGTAAGTGGCGGTAATCTGATTTGGACTTTGCTCGGTGCAAAGACAATCGAGATAATTCATAATAATATTGACACCATCGACATAGGTACGCCACTTGAAGACCTCGTTGTAGATGCTGACATCATCGACTCTGTATTGGAAGATGAGAAGAAACGTGAGAAGAAGATAGTCGAGGTAGAGAAGATGCTGAAGATTCGACTTGGTGAGCATAAGGGTGACCCCAAATTCAAGAAGTTTGCTGAGAAACTAGACGAGCTTCGTGAGCGCATGGAGCAGAACTTGATATCTAGCATAGACTTTTTGAAGCAACTGCTCCAGATGGCACGTGAAATCCTTGAAGAAGAAAAGAAGATTGAACTTCCTACGGACAAACGCGCTCAGGCAAGAGCCGCTTTAACTGACCTGTTCCAAAGCATCAAGTCGGAAGAAACGCCAATCATAGTTGAACAAGTAGTAAATGATATCGACAATGAAGTGGTGAATATCGTCCGGCAGTTCAACGATGCCTTCCAGAGCGTCACAGCACGTCGTGAAATCAAGAAAAAACTGCGCTCTATCCTATGGATTAAATATCAAATCAAGGATAACGACGTTTTCGAGAAAGCATATAGCTATATTGAGATGTACTATTAAATCGCATCATGCTTAAGAACGACATCAGTATAGCACCTTTTTTGGGAGACAGCAACACCTTAAGTGTTGGTCTGAATCCTCTTGGCATCCGTACGGCTTCTGAGCAATTATTTACAACTCTTCTTCCAGGCATGAATGTTGTTACGCTTAGAATTCGCTACTATAGTTTTTATTGTTGGCTATTGAAGTGTTTTTACTCAAATCGTACTGAAGCTAAGCGCTTGGATTTACAAAGACATTTACGTATGTCAAAAGTGCTGAAGATTTTAGATGTCTCTTCCCAATCAATTGAGGATGAAAAAATAACAAATAATACTTGCAATGCAAATATCAAATAAAACGTTAGATATTCTTACAGACCTTATCAATGAAAAGTCTCAGCGCCGGAGTGGTCCCAAACTTGTTGACTTTTTCAATCAATTAGGTTTTAATGATGTTTATCCATATGGTCAGGGAGGTTTTCCATCACGAAAAGACTTCACTATTGAAAAATTGCGTGCAATTAACGGCACACCTGAAATGGATAAATGCTTAAGAACTCTTTTTGCTCCAATTGAGTTTGCAACAGAAATACCTAGACTTGATGATTTAATCAAGGAGTTTAACCTCTATTTAGTATTTGATGGCTGGAAAGTTGTTCGAAACAATACAGAAATCACTTTTAAACGAGTGTCTAAAATTGATTTAGATGGTATGACGACGGCAGAATCTATCGAAACGGAAGAAGACTTCTTGAAACGCCATTATGCAATTGATTTATCTTCATTATCGTTATCAGGACCACTTGAAACCATTATTGAAGCACGAATAAATGAGGTCACGAATGGACTAACACATAAAATGCCATTGTCTGCTATTATCCTTGCAGGAAGTTCGTTAGAGGGTATATTGCTTGATTTAGCCACTAAAAATCCAAAAGATTTCAATCAAGCAAGATCTGCTCCCATAGATTCTACTACTGGCAAGCCGAGACATTTCCAAGAATGGTCTTTAGCAAACTTTATTGATGTGGCATATGAATTAGGATATTTGAGGGAGGATGTAAAAAAGTTTAGTCATGCTCTTAGAGACTTTAGAAATTTCATTCACCCATTCGAACAGATGAGCAAAAACTTTTCACCGTCAATTAATACTGCTCAGCTATGTGTTCAAGCCTTGAAGGCAGCTATTGTACAAATAACAGAGCACAGATAAGTGATGAGATAATTTAAGAACCATTGACATCGGATAATCAAATTTCTATTATGCCACAATATAACATAAACAATATAACGGATGTATACTGGGCTTCAAACGAGGGCTTCAAATCTGGACGTGACCCCATGGGGATACAAAACAGCTCGGTAGCTACATATAGTGTGTTGCTACCTGGGCTCACTAACCTTACTGGGCATATCCGATATTATAGCCTATATTGTTGGATACTGGATGAGTATAACCGTTTAGATAAACTATCTCCACAAAAAGTTCATCAATATGACTTCATGAGACGCTTTGAATTGGCTATGGCCATTCTAATGAATGGGCAAGGAATGAGAGCGGTGGTTGGTGCAAACTTTGTTTACTACAACAAAATGAAGCGTCTTGATGATGGCTCTTTTTACTTACCTGATGGAGCTGACTATGACATTCCATCCGATAGGCGTTATTGGACATTAAAAACTGGAGCATTCGGTCAGTATTATCTTGGATCGTTAATCTTTTATGATCTCGTAAAGATAGAACAAGACAGATTATTCTATCTGTTAAGTAGAGGGAAAGCATTGGCAAATGACGTGCGTGACAGTGTTGATGAGCAGATTAGAAACGACTTCTTGCAATGCCTGCTTAGTGGAATTTTGAAAGAAGAACAACTTGAAGAGTTTCATCCACTTATGCTTAACCAGATTGCAGTCGACTCGCCCGAATGGAACACACTTAATGACTTTCTAATAAAACCAGACTCTAACAACTCTAGATTGAGATCCGAGACAATACTTTTGTTATTGAAAGACATAGAGAAAGGTGTCTCGATTGACGATTTTGTGAGGCACAGATTTAACAATGTCACTAAAGAAATCAATGCTTCTTTTGGTTGGTACTTCTATCACCTATGCGAGGTTATGCATTATAGCATAGAAACTATTTTCAGTCTTATACTTAGCGAAATTGATAATCTTAACAATCCTTCTGTATCAATGCTCAAGCAAGAGATTATTCAATCTGTCATAACAAAGCTTGAGGATTGGGATAACAATGACTTGATCTCGCTTCTGAGAGACTTTGTGGAAATAGATATATGTGACGCATTCGACGAACTAAAAAGCATAATTAAAAGACGTGATTATGCTGAAGGCTCAGCTCTTGCAATAAAGCTAATGTTGCAACTTCATAAAGAATATGAAGCGAACAAGGATGATATTGACTATTTCGAGGTCCACAATAATCTGATTCGACAACGTGGTATCTTTGGCCGTGGTATCATAGATTATGTTGGTCGTTATCTTGATTTCACTCTCGAAAAATATCTCGATGTGCTGCTTTCTGACATTATGAACCAACATACCTATGTTGCACTAAGAAAGACAGGAACAAACAACGCAGATTTGCGTAAATTCATTAATGAGGATGGCAGGATATATCTGGTTGAGATGCGCTACCCAAGCGAGACTACACCAAGAATCAATTCGCTATACAACTTTTTGCAAGATCTGAAATATATTGGCCAAGACAACCAATTAACGGACATTGCAAGGCAATTTATTGAGAACTATGGAAAAGAATGAACGTGGCATATTTTTTGACATCCCCGTAGTGACGAAAGATGGCATGTTTCATTCGGCTGTTCTGACCACTTTCTCAATGGACATCTTGCATTTCGACAACTTTCTGCTGAACTTGTTGTTTCGCAAAAAGATATGCAGTATCAATGTGTTTGTGGACATAAACCAAATGACAGAAGCCATGGAATGGGTTAGTCCGTCGTTTGTCGGACATGCCGGAAAGAAATATAGCTTGACAAACATTGAGGCGCAAGGTGCTTTCCATCCTAAAATAAACTTCTTTGTTGGTGATAATGCCGTAATGGCGATAATAGGTTCAGGTAACCTCACAGTTGCTGGGCAAGGAAAGAACCATGAGGCGTTCACTGGATTCATGATAGACCAAAACGATGATAGCCAACGCCCGTTGATAGAGGAATGTTGGCAATACATCAAATCGGTTGCACAAAAGGGTACAGACTATGACAAACAAAGAGTCTTACATGAAATTCCAGAATATTGTTCTTTGCTGAAAAATGACACCCAAGTTAAGCCACATTTTGTACATCGAATTAAAGATGGGCTCGATGCTGCACTTCTTTACAATGACGAATCGTCGGGGATTCTTAAGCAACTATCGCAAATCGTGCCAATGCATGAAGTTCAAATCATAACAATTGTAAGTCCATTCTTTGATGAACAGGGTACTTCTCTAATAGACATGGCTCAACGTTGCCCCAATGCCACCATAAATGTGATGCTTCAACAAGACTGCCAGATGCCCCCTTTTAAAATGGAGAGTCACAATAGGATTGTTTTTTACGATTTCGACAACACGGCACGAGGAAAGAGAAATTTCAAGACTTACAAGAGATTGGTACATGCTAAAATATTTCACTTTAAGACTGCTAACAAAGAGTATTGCTTAATTGGTAGTGCAAATGCTACCATCGCTGGTCTGGGTACAGACAATAACCGAGGTGTTAACGAGGAAATGTGTGTGCTGTATATATCGGAAAGCATGGATTTCTTGGCTTCTTTGGGAATAAAAAACACCAAGAGTAAAATGACTATTCCTCATAAAGAAGTGAGCAAAAGCACACAGGAATCCACCACGGCAAAACACTTACACATACTTTTGTCTGCTCAATATGTTGAAGGCTGTCTAAAGTTGACCTGCAAAAATTTCTACGACAATGAAGAAATATATATAGCTGTAGATGATGGTAGAGAACTTGAATATATAGTCATAGACAAAATCAAACAGGAGCAGCTAATTGCTAATCATAATCTTAAAAAAAATGCCTCTGTTTGCTATCTTGTTGATGGTGAGTATAACCGTGTCTCAAACAAGATATTTATAAATAGGACTAAAGACTTGGAGTCGACAAACCCATCAAAAGAGTCACGCAACATAAATAGCATAATATCTCAAATCGAGACCGATGGCTATAATGGATTGGAGATTGCAGAGATTCTTACAGACTTGTTGGTGGGAATGGCTGACCAAGACGACATTGCTAAAAAATATGTGCAACCGTCTTCAAGTAGCACCAAAGTGAAAGATGAAAGTCTACCCCAAGCACACTATAACCCTGAATTTGACAACGATAATGTCCCCACAAAAAGTTCTTCTCTCAAAGACAGATCATCACGACTGATAGAGTGCATAGAGGAGAGCATCAAACTCAAAATAAAAGAAGTAGACAAGTCGCTTGAGGAACAGATGGATGAGGAGGAAGAAGGCAACGCCGAATCAAGCTATGTGCGTGAGCCGCATCAAAGCCAAAAACGCACTATTTCAGATAAAGAAATTAGAAACATAGCAAAAATCTCAGATTCGGTTCTGAATAAATATATTACATTTGCAAACAAACGCCTGGCGCAACAAGATCAGTATAAAAATAACTTATTGACGGCAGATGATCTCAATTGCTTCTCAATTACAATTTTCGCAGCCTTGGAGATATGTGTTCTAAACCGATGGAACTATCATCTTGAAGGCATGGACAGTATAATTATTAGTTCTCGGCAGAAACAATTATATGATAGTCTGGATAATAGTATTCTAAGCGAAGGTGCTAAGGTATTTGAGAAGTTTGTTAGATTCTGCGAACACTCTGAAGTGTCAACAAAAAATCAATTCTCTAAAATAACGCTTCGAGCTGTGAAATACGCAGTACTTTATGGAACTCTTTTCTTTAAAACTGCTGACAGATATTATAAACAAACAATAGGTGAGCAGATAATAAATGGTACAAGAAAACTCTTCTCAAAATTGGGCACTCCACCAATGGAATATTTTGAAACGGAACTAATGCCTCTTTCAGAAAGATATAATAATGAGTTTCGAATGGCACATGTTGAAAATTTTATTAATATGGTGATTAATGATATATAAAACTATTTCAGTCTTGCTTTAAAATGTACTGATTATGTGGATAAAAGAGATACCCAACAATTACATGGAAGAAAAGTCATTTGCAGTTGATGCTATCTTCTTGTGGAAAAGTGATAACCATCCTATTTATGTAATGGATAATCATCTTTGTGCGACATGGTGTTGGCTACAGGAGTGTGATTTTCATTCTTCATATAACTTCATGCACATTGATCAGCATTCAGATTTGGCATCTCCAGGAGACCCTTCAATTATCTCTTTTTTAAGAGAAAATCCACATGTCTCTTTCAAGGAGTATAAAGCATTGACAATTGAAAAAATGAATTATCCTTTTTTTAAATGGGATAATTACATAAGGGCTTGTCAATATCTTTTCCCGAATTGGTTTAGTGTAAATATGTTCTGCACTCAAGAGATAAATGATTTCAGAGAAAGCATATTAGGGTATAAGCGTTTTCCGATATATTCAATTAATTGTATTGATGTTTGTAAAGAATTGACTCAATATATTAATGAACCATCCGAGAATCTATCTCCTTTAGATGAAAACTGGAAAAACAAATGGATATTGAATATCGATCTTGATTTCTTTTGGACTGACTATAAGATTAAACTTTTAGATGATGAGTTTATAAGAGATCTTGCACGAAGAATCAATAATGCTATTGACAATATAGAGTAATTACAATAGCTTTAAGTCCAGATTGTGTTGGTGGTGGAGAAATGAATGAAAGATGGGCAAATGCATTTAAAGCACTTGACATTTTCAAAGAAGAAATAGATGGCCTAGGGGACTTCACAACTCCGTGTTAGTCTCATTATTAATCTGATAAATAGTGTAGGGTATTGCGAGAACAGAACGTTCGCATATTGGCATGTTTTTTGCAGTAATAACTTTATGTTTCATGTTGCAACAAAAGTTATCAACATTTTTGTAATTAATCTGAATACCATATTCCTCATTACAAATTATTGTTGTATCTTTGCATCAAAAGGAACCATTACCATCAAAACTTACAATTCATTTATATGACAAAAACCACAGCTAACATATTATCGCTGAATAGCAAAGACGCTTTAGATTTCCTTATGAGGTCGGAGCAATACCATGGTTTTGAATTGCCTGAATACTTCGATTTTACCGAAGTATTAGACTTTGTACGCAAAACTATTGGCGATCGCACATACGACGAATGTGTCACTGCAAGCCCAAGTGATTTTCAAGATGTTAACTTTGACATCTTGCTCAACAAGGACGGAAGATATGCTGTACGTCCATTAGTGCTCTGCAATCCATATCTGTACTATTTTTTAGCTCGAGAGATCGCAGGCGAGAAGAATTGGGAAACTATTAAAGAGTGCTTCAGAGTGTTTAAAGTACCGCACATCAAGTCCTGTGCAATCCCAGTCATTCCTGATAAAAAGGAAAAGTTTCATAAGTCTACCACAATATTGAACTGGTGGAACCAATTGGAGCAAAAATCAATTGAATTGTCGTTGGAGTATCGCTACATGTTCGTCACTGACATCACCAACTGCTATGGTTCTATCAACCCTCAGACAATAGATTGGGCTTTATCGAGAAGAGGGACAGCTCAAGCAACCGAAGAGAAACATGAGTTGGCTAGTAACATCATACGATTACTTCGTGATCTCCAGCAAGGTCGTAACATCGGTGTGCCTCAAGGCAGCACGCTTTTTGACCTAATAGGAGAAATCATTTTAGGGTATAGTGACCTGCTTCTATACGAAGCACTAAAGCAAGCTGGTATCACAAAAGGTTATGAGGTGCTGCGTTATCGCGATGACTATCGCATCTTTTGTAACGACAGAGATATACTTGAGCAAATCTCCTATATTTTGCAACAGGTGCTTGAATCGCTCAACTTCCGTATGAACAGCAGCAAAACCAAAATCAGTGATTCCATCGTTACAGACTCAATAAAGCCCGACAAATTGGGTTACATTTACAACACGCCGATATTTAATAAAAAAGGTTGTGATTTTGATGGATTACAGAAACACTTGCTATACATCCTTTTGTTTGGGCGCAAGTATCCCAATTCTGGACAACTGCGCATGATGCTAAATGATTTTGACAATCGAGTCAAAGAAAAATTGGCACCACAGAAACGAAAAGTTACAATTCTAGATCTTGACAAAGGCACTACCGATGAGTGTGAAGAAGAAGTACCAGGCAAGATACTTGAGAACATTCGTGCCATGAGTGCTGTCTGTGTGCAGATTGCAATTGAGAATGTCAACCACGCTCACTACGCTTTGCGTGTAGCTAGTCGCATGGTTGATTCCATTAAGGACAATAAAGAAAAATGGGATATTATTAACAAGATGAGTTGTCGTTTGTGCAATTTATACAATAATGTCTATAATCAGATGTGGCTCCAGAACATAACTTATCAGCGTGACAAGAAGGCAGGCACTATACCTTATGATGCACGGTTGTGTCAAGTCGTTATGGGCGAAGATCTGGCTTTATGGAATATTGACTGGTTGGAACCAACTCTCACTAAAGGCTTCCCACAAAGCTCCATTATCAACAAAGAAACGTTATCTAATGTTACTCCGATTATCACATTCCGTGAAATCAGGGCATACGAGGAAACAAATTATTGACGTTAATTAACATATATGTGACAATATGAACTCAAACTTAAATGAATTATCAGCACTTTTGTCAAATTGGCTTCAGGAAACATCTGATGAGCAGGTATTTGACACTGACGAGCAATTGGTTAAAAAAGCAATTAATATTGTCATATATCTTCGTCCTCAGAATGAAGATGAAGTTTTTCTAAAACTTTGTGCATTAAATCTATTGAATGCAGCTATTAAGACAGAAACGTTTAAAAACCGTTTGTCATATGATTTAATAAAATCAAACGCTGCGAAATTGGTTACGGTTATTGATAACCTAAATAAAGATAGCATTTCTTACTATTTCAATAAGGAGGAGAACTGCTTATATTTTGAACTAGGTGGTATTGTGTTTAGTTTTCATCATGTCCCTTTGACACGTGAAATTTTAAAAGCCAGTTTTACCAGTCCCATTAGTTGGCCAGGTATTCGACTCCAAAGAATTGCCCAACCTATGCTGAATTATGCAATCAATTCATTTGAAAATGATATGGAGATTAAAGCTATCACAGAAAAAGAAACACACGAAATAAATGAAAATAATGCAGGAAACGAGACAACTACTTTTCTACCTTCTAAAGACCATGATAAAAGTATAAGCAAAAAAGATGTGACATCACTTGATGAGAATCCTAACGAATCAATGAGCATTCCTGATGAGTTAAGGATAAATGTTGCTAAAAAAGTATGTTCGATTATTAGTCAATATTGTACTCCAGATTCCGAAGGATGGTTTGATTTAGTTAAGATAGCTCCAATACTCAAAGCTAACAGGATTGATTACTCTCTATATGGTTTTCATAAACTTGCTCCGTTTTTAGAGGCAATATTTGGAGATTCTCTGCAAAGAAGAAATGTTGGCACAATGGTATATCTGAAATTCACATCAGATAATAAGCTCTTACCTATGGATATTACGAATATGCCCCAAAGCGCCGAAACACATCATGATATTTTAAACGGAGTTAAACTTGGTGATGATGTAGAAATAAACATCTACGGAATATTAAAAAGTGGTAAAGTTCGAATGCTTACCGAACAGTTTGTCCAGTTAGAACTAAAAGATAATACTGCCATTAAAATTCGGTGTGATGCAATCTCAAGTATTGAAGTAAAGTTCACTTCAGATAGTATGGTCACTATTGACCTTTCTTTTGCTAATGCCGTTTTGAAAGATATTTTGGTTGCAGAAGGGCTGTATTCATCTTCAACAATAGAGACAAATGCTACTATCACAATGGTTGAAAGCAGGAGAATCTGGTTAACTGCAGATGATGGTAATACAGGTTCATGTTACAAAGGATCTATTATCGGGTATGCCAAAGAAAAATTAGTAAAGGGGCAAAGAATTTTTGTGTTTCCATTTAAAAAAGAAAAAGTATATTGCGTTATAATGGAGATGTCGTATTATGAACTCTATGAAATCTTAGAGCATTTGTTGTCATCTCAATATAAGCCATCTGATTATAAAAGGTCCCAAATATTTAGCTTGTTGAATTTTATTACGAAGATAATTAATCAAACAGAGTCTCTTCAAAAGATAAAAGGACTCAAGCGACAGCTAAAGAAGAGTCTTATGTCCTCTTCAGATTCATCAATAGACAATGAAGAAGAATCAATAAACGAAGATGAAACTGAAATGGAATTATCAAATGAAATTCCAAATGAAGACAAGAAAGCTGCTGAAGATACAGAAACTAATCTTCAAAACAATAATAACGGTCAGGCGGAATCATCAGATATGTCAGTTTCTGAAGAAATATTCAAGCCTGAATTAACGTCTACAATCATCAAAGGTCCAAAGGTCATAGGGAAAATTGACTTAACAGAAATCGGGAGTCCTAAAAAGAAAAAAGAAAAGGAAGTAAATGATACCGTTACGATGACTCCTAAAGATTCTATTTCTATCGATAACGAAAACGATTTACTTCCCTCTATGGGTAAAATAATTAGAATGGGCCCAAGTTATGGATTTATAAAACCACATACCCAAGAAAACAATTTGTATTTCAAAACTGTCGAGCTGGTTTCTTATGCAGGAATAATCGAAGCTCCAAGTATTGGAGATAAAGTCATATATTCACTAGGTCAGAATCCCCAAGGGCAACCAATTGCTGTTTGTATACATAAACAATGTACAAGAGATGTTGTTGAGGATCTGGCAGAAAAATTCCGCAATAATCCTAAAACAAATTCCCGTTTAAAAAAGCACATTGAAGATTTTGATAATCTCAATTCGAAAACATCTGATAACACAGAAAGGTTAACTTACTATCTTGAAAAAGTTGGAGTTAACCCTAGAACGTCATTTTCACCAAATGATGTGGAAAAAATATTTGCTGAAAAACTTTCTTCGGATGAATATGCAATAGCGATAGAGCTCTTAATTGATGAAGTAGTAAAAAAAGATCCTTCAAAGTGCTATAATTTGTTCTTGCGTTCTTCAAGTTATGCAAGAACTCATAAGATGTATGAGGTGTCAAGACATTTGATAGAAAAAGCATTAAAGTTATTTAAAGGAGAAGATGGAAAAGTAAAATATTTCCAAAGATTGCTCAATAATATCGATAGCTTATCTAATAAATTATCTGATAGAATTGAAATAAACGAGAAGAAATTGGTAGAAAGTCTTGAAATATCAAAGCAAACTTTCTCTTTTATGCCTACCTATGTTCGAAATGTTGTTTTAGCCTATAAAGATTTTAATGGTATCACACCAGATAAAGAAACTATAAGAACAGGCTTATATAAAGAGGAATATATCAAAGAATTGAAAGACAACATAAAGCAAAACAGTGCTGATGATTTTCTTTATTTAACTTTAATCAAACTTCAACTTGCATTCCATCCAAAAGAGTATAACCCCAAGGATGACGTGGCTAAATTCCTTGTGAATCGTGCAAAGAACATATTGGCAATTGGAGACGAAAGCAGGTATAGCGATGTTAGGTATTTACTCCGATTAGCATATC
>AUXO014667858.1_pt1 | contig 11447 bp, 15 predicted proteins | sample 768731 | NCBI WGS metagenome assembly AUXO01 (sample SAMN02715735, study PRJNA202380) | gut metagenome | biome: sheep rumen | host: Ovis aries | place: New Zealand: Palmerston North | reverse complement strand
TTAAAAAAGCCTTTGCAAGCTGTACAACTACAAAAGGATGTTTAGCTGATTTTAAGAATTTAGATCCAGGAGATACTAAAAGTTTTCTTGATTATACAACTCTCTTTGAACAAAAGCTATTAGCCACTTTAAGATCTACATCAGCATTTAAAATCTATGCAGGACCTGGGATTGTTTGCTACCTAAAGCTTCTAAGATCCTTTCATTCAGAAAAAGAGAATCCACTAGGAGTTTACAAAGAAGGTTATATTGAAACAGTTGACCATCCTGTATATGTTTACAAGGTCCCTCCAAAGCTTATTGATTCTGACTACATTTTAGTTGAATATGAGGATGGTACTTTTGCAAAGTACCTACTTGATGGACTAGATGATTACTACGAAAGAAAAATGGAAGTTCAAAAAGATATTGATTTTGAATGTAAGGACCTTGATTGAGCATAAAAAAAAGAAACAGTAAAGAATCTCTCACTATAATAATAATATGAAGCTTACAGAAGAAATCAAAGAAGAAATAAAAAGAGAATCTGAAGAATATCTCAATGAAATAAAATCAGGTACGGACCAGTACGGAGGTCTTACAAAAGAGGAAAGAGATGCTTTAGGTGCGTTCTATACACCTTGGTCGCTTTGTTGCAGCATGCTCGAGATGTATGATTGTACACTGGAGGAGTTTGCAACAAAAACAATTTTGGATCCAACTTGTGGAAGCGGTAACTTGATAATGGCTGCTTTAATTGCGGGTATTTCTATAAATAAAGATTACCCTAAAAATGTTTTTGGAAATGAATTGAGTGAAAAACCTCTTGAATTGTGCAGAAAACGCTTTACTCATTATTGTGAAACTCATGGATTGAAAGAGTATGATGAAAAGTTTTGGAATTGCCATTTGCATTTAGGAAACGCATTAAACGCTGATTGTATTGATAAAGACCTCTTTGTGGAAAGTTATAAATATGATCCTGTAAAAAATAAAGTGACTACAGATATTAAAAAGAAGTTTACGCTGAATAAAAAAAGATGAAAAAAAAAGAAGCGGCTTAAAAACAAAGAGCCGCTTGTTTAATTTAAACTTCAAACTCTTTCAAAGAAACCCAACCTGTCAAGACCTAAAAAGTTTTCTATGATTTTCCAATTTGAATCTTTCTTGTAATTTTTCAGGATCTAAATCATTTAACACATTTTTAATATCATCTAAAGTGATAAGGTATTTATTTACACCTGATAGAATGATTAAGTTGATCAAATCCTTTTTACTATCTACAAGATCAAATTTATCCTCTGCAAACATCTTTATGTGCTTTAATTCGCTTTCTATATCAGCTTTTACTTTTGGAATTTTGGATACTTCCGAAAAACCTTTGTATTGTTTTCCTTGTTTGAAGAATTTTGAATGATTGAATAACCCAATACCTGAAAAGGAGTTTACACTTCTAGGTTCTCTTCTTATTGAGAAGCCTTTTATATGTTCAAAATTTACAAAGCCATCAAAGTCAAGTTCTTTTAAATACTTTATCAATTCTTCTTTTTTACTGGAACCTAACAAAAGCCAATCTTCTGTACGTAAAATTTTTAAATCTTGCAGGGATATTGAGCTTTTGTTTTTTGTCAAGTATGTTTTAAGTATCTGAAAATCTCTATCAGAATTTGCATTAAAAAGGTTACAAGGCTTGCATAAGTAAAATTCTGTTACATACCCTACATCTCGGGTATCCTCATCTGTAGCATAATACAACGCGTAAGAAGGCTCGGAAGTTACATAAAAACACTTAAAAAGAGACAAACTTTCATCCCAATCTGAGTATAGAGAACCTCTATAAAATAACCTTCCGAGCCTTCTTAGTTTTTGTTCTGTAATCAACATTCTGTAATTTTCACCTGGCTAATGCAGCAACTTTTGGGTATTCTTTTGCGTCAATTAGACCATTTTTTTCAAGTCTCATTAAAGCATTGTCAAATCTTTCTTCATCTCTTTCATCATCGAATCCAAATTGCTCTTTAGCTGCCAAAGCTGATTCTTTTACAATCTCTATAGGATCCACTACTTTTGCATTTGCAAATAAAACATCGAACTCGTCTTGAGTTATGAGATTATTTCTAACTAGATTATGTGCAATGTTTACAAGTTCAGGGATTGTCTCTCCGAAACAATAATTGTACTTAATCATTTCTTTAAATCTTCTCGCGAAAACACCTGCTGTATCTCTATCATAATCAATAAAATTAAAATCTATTCTAGATTTTGTTTCACCTTCTTTGACAAAATGCCATTCCCAAGTAAGTAAACGATCAACTCGGATTTCTATTGTTTTTCCATGTACCTCACTCAAGTACACAAATGCTTCAGGTCTTTTGTCAATGTAAAGTGGAATAGCATCCGGTTTACTTTCTCCGTAGTTTCTGTCTCCTTCAAAATCATCTGAATAAAACAAACCACAATTATCAAAAAGAGTTGTGGTTATATATTTCCAGGTGGAACCGCAGTTCATTGTCACTTTTGTACCTTTCCAATGATCATAAGTTTTTTCATAAGCAATCGCTAATTCTTTGGCTCCGTATTTGTTGATCATTTCTTCCAAAAAATCAAAAGATTCCTGCTTATCTGTAAACGTTTTAGAAACAATATTTTCATCCGGGAGATTTCCTCCAAAAGGATGCTTACCATCCCCGTTATAGTAAACCCTGACTTTTCTAGTCTTGATATCTGAAGTTGAATCCAAATCTATACTGTATTCAATCTCTAAAGGCCAGTTTGTTTTTATAGAGCCAACGTGCCCGTAATCTCTATCATGGAAATTACCTACATCCTTGTTTTTCGTTTTATTTGATTTAAATAATGCAACTCTTTCAAAAGATGCCATTTTTTATTCCTCATCTCCATATTCAGCTACAAAGTCAGGGTCAAAATCAAGCTCATCTGCAAATTCCTCATAAAAACCTGCAGGGCCCATATCGATAAGTTCCTGATAATAATCTGCGGCCTCCTGCTCTACGCCTGTAAAGTCTCCTTCTTCATCTTCAATAAAGAAGTCTGCACCTGTAAAATGACCCTCTTCAAAATCCATTAAAGCAATTTCCTTTATAAGGTCTTCCTGTGTTTCTGTAAGCATATTAAAAATTCTCCTTTTTAAGATATTTAGTGAGTAATTTAATCTCTCAAATTGATTGCAAAATCGTACTCATGATCTTCTTCCCACTTCTCACTAAACGGAATCAACTTACCCTCTTTTAATTTGAAGCTTCCTTTATCGTAGTCGTAATCTCCTCCATTTAACTGAATTGAAACCTCATTACCCCAATTTTCTTTGCTCAAATCATCAATCTTCAACAAAGGAGAATACCAAATTTCCTCAATCCAAAAACGAATAAAAGCTCTAATCAAATACTTTGAAAAATACTTTTTCTCTTTTGAATCACTAAAAGCCCACTCAAACATATCCTCTGAAAGGTTTTCAGCAAAATAATTTTTGAAGTTTTCAAAATCCTCAATTACATCTTTTTCTTCATCTTTAGTCAAACCCCAAGTATTCCAAATGCCTTCAAAAGGATTAGATACAGGAGAGAATTTCAAGTCAACATAACCTATAGACAAACGTTCGAATTCTTCGGTTTTAGTTGACTTTTTCAATTCTTCCACAAGTTCAGCAGTTGTCCAGAATGGTTTATCGTAATGACGGTTAACATAACAATACCAGGTTTTTCCAGCATTGAAATTATCGATTTCGATTTTCTTTATATTTGGAACTACAAGTGAGTGGCATGAGGAAGAGTTGGTCTCAAATGTACACTGTCTAATGCTTTTCATTTTTTTTATAGACTCCTAGTTGTTTTTAATGTATTCATAAAAAGAGGTTTTCTTGAAAAGATTTAGCAAATCTTCGTCAAAATTCTCATAAGAGTTTTCAAGTCTGTTGTAAAGACTATCGTAAAAGTCGCCCTCAGTTTCTCCAGGCTCATCATCAGTTGGTTCTACTTTATAGGAAGTTCCCAAACAACTTCCTTCTAGCAAACCATCTACATTCTGAAAAAGATTCTTCAGCATTTTTCCATCCCACTCTTTTTCAGAATTTTCATAACCTGTGGAGAAAACTTCATCGTAATCATCAAAAGTATTTGACCACTTTTGCAAAAATGCTTTATCTTCTTTTGTAATTACAAAGCTCATGTCAAGCCAAAAATCCGCATCTCCAATCATTACAGAGAGTTTATACTTTAGGTTCTTCATTGAGCTTTGCTTTGTTTTAACAAATTTGTTAAAATCCTCTGTTAGGTTTTTTTCTTTTAGAAAATCAAAAAATAAAGTTTCGTTCATTTATTCACCTCGAACATAAATATAGGATAATTTTTCAGAACTTTTTTAATTTTTGCATCCTATATTATTTTTCGGAGGTTACGAAAATTATGAAATCAATTCGAGTAAGTACATTTGAAACCAACAGCTCAAGCGAGCATTCTCTTACATTTGCTTCAAAAGGGAGTGGCGAAGGTAGGTATGGAAAATTGAATTGGAAGGGAGATGAATATGGTTGGGAGTTTGAAAAATACTTTGACTCTCAATCAAAGTTTTCTTATTACCTGACTGCTTTGAAAGATTGGCTTTGGCTTATGCAAAAAAGGGAATATGGCATACGCCACAATTTGGAAGAAGGCTATGAGGGGTGCTATTCATTCTCTTTTGGGTCTTTGAAAGAGATTGCAGAAGCAAAAGAAAAGAACGATAAATACTGGATAAAGCATTACAAGGAAATTGACAAAGAAAATATTGAATATATTCGCAATCTTGCTTACAATAAAGTAAAAGGTCTTTTTGATTTCCTTAAAGAAAAAGGCTGTACTTTTGATTACTTCAACTACATGGATGAGGAACATAAATTCATTGGAAATGATCGAGATACTTTTTGGAAAGCAGAGAGTGAGCATTATTTTCTTGATTCTTTGGAACATTTGAAAGATGCACCTGAAAATGAATGGAAAGCACATCCTGATATTTCTGATTGGATTGATTTTGGCGGTTATATTGATCATCAGTCAGGTCCTGCAGAAAATTCAGATTGCAGAACTTTAGCTTCGCAGGGCTATGAAGATGTTTTTGATTGGATTTTCGGAAATAGCTCATTCGAAACAGGTAACGATAACTGTTAAAAAAGTAAAAGAGGTTTTCTTGTAGTTGGAAAACCTCTATATTTTTTTCAATTTGGAAGTTTACATTCAGGAGCGTTATCTTCTCCATAAATTTCCACATCTACCCCTTTTTCCAGCCAATCTTTAAGTTGCAGGGTATTTACAATTTGCCAATTCCAATTACCCTTTTTATCTTTATCTATTGCAACTTTCCATAAGTGATTATCTGAGGAACGTACTTTTCTTCCATCTTCCAATTCAATCTCAAAAATATCTCTTTTACCCTGCGGGAAAATTCCAATTACTTCTGTTTCTCCTTCAGTTGGAGAAGCGATTTTATCCCCAATTTTTATTTCTCCCATTGTTGTATATGAGCCGTCAGGTTTCATTATTTTAGAATATAAAGGCTGTGCATTTCCTAACAAATGACCTTCAGTTGACATCATTTTCATCTGCAGGTTGTTTCGGAAAATCATTCTCGCTGAACCGCGGCCTGCCGTTGAATACAAAATCTTTTCACAGCCTGGATCTATTTTATCTGCATTTACAACATCGTCACGGTGAGCCACTTTTTCAAATACAGGACTTTGTTCAATAAATTGTTCAAAAGGCGTACCTAACAAATCCCATACCTTTCCAAGAGAATACGATGCGAGAGCCACGCAGTATGACGTCATGGCGGAATTATGTGTCACTATATTATTTGAAGTATGGTACAGATGCGAAGGATCTGATACCACTATACATTTGTGATGTTCTTTTTTAATAAAAGAGTATTTCTTAATCTTTTGCATATTTTAAATTAGAGGAGTTTTTATAATTGAAACTAGAAGATTTGACTCAATCCACTTTAGAGTTGGTTTTAGAATTAAAACAAAAGAAGTTGGTGGAAACTTGCAAAAACGAAAAGGCACTTAAAGTAAAGTTGAGTTTAATTAAAAAGTATGGTTCTTTGGAAAAAGCGTATGAAGTACAAAAAGAGACAAGATTGAAAAAAGCAATTGAGAAGTATGGTTCTTTGGAAAAGTTTTACGAATCTCGAAATAAAAAGAGAGAAGAGGTTTGTTTGAAGAAGTGCGGAAAAAAGAGTACAAATAATGTTGAAAAATGCAAACAAACTATGAAAGAAAAATACGGAGTGGAAAATGCCTGGCAATTAGAGAGTGTGAGGAAAAATAATGCAATTGCTTTGAGAAGTGAAGAAGTAAAAAAGAGAAGAGAACAAACCTGTTTGGAAAAGTACGGTTTTAAAAACCCGGGAAGGTTGGCTAAACCTTTTTTTGGCATGCATACATCTCAAGAAGAAAAAGAGATGGGAAATTTCTTAACAACTTTGGGAGTAGAGTTGAGAAAAAATGTAAGAGATGTAATTTCGGATTCTGAAAAGTGTTTTGAGCTGGATTTTTTCTTTCCCTCTAAAAACGTAGCTGTTGAGTATAATGGAATTTATTGGCATTGTGAAAAGTTTAAGCCTAAAAATTATCATCAAGAAAAGAGTGAGAGGTGCAGGGAAAAAGGTATTAGGCTGATTCATATTTTTTCCACTGAATGGAAGGACAAAAGGGAAATATGCGAGAGTATAATTAAAAGCGCGTTAGGTATTTTTGAAAAAAGAATTTACGCCAGGAAATGTAAAGTAGTAGATTTGAACCCTTTTGAGTATAGAGAGTTTTTAGAGAAAAATCATATTCACGGCAGTGTAAACTCTTCTATAAGAAAAGGGTTAGTTTTTGAAAATCAAATTGTTCAAGTAATTGGTTTGGGGTATTCCCGTTTTGAAAAAAATAAATTAGAATTATATAGAATGGCCAGCCTTTTGAATACTCAAGTAATTGGGGGTTTTTCTAAATTATTGAAAAGTTTAGGCAGCGTAGAAATTGTTTCTTATGTAGATTTGAGTCTTTTCACAGGTAAAGGTTATGAAACGTTAGGTTTTAAAGTTGTACAAAAAACCCCTCCAAATTACCGTTATGTAAACACTAATGGAAAAGTATTGAGCAGGTTTCAATGCCAAAAACATAAATTGGAAAAACTTTTGCCTAATTTTAACCCTTCTTTAAGTGAAGTAGAGAATATGCATAACGCAGGCTTTTATAGGATTTTCGATTCAGGTAATTTGAAAACCGTTTATGTTAGTTAAACAAGAAAAAACCCTCCAAAAAAGAGGGTTTTTCTTTTTTTCACCAAGTCAATTCTTTTGACTCTGTTTTTTCATATACTTTCCAAAATGATTCTTTTGAAACAGGATAAATTGAACCGTCAATTCCTTTTACAATAAAATCCCCAATTCCAAAAGAGTTTTGAAAAATACAATCATTTGTGACTGACAGATAGCAATTATATTTTGCAGGTTTATATGATCTAACCTTTGCTATTCTCCTTTCATCCTCAAGAGCGTTTTGCACCCATTTTTCAATTTCAGGAAAAACTTCAGGGCCTGTTACTTCAATTGCCTCAATTGTAATTGGCTTTTTTCGATATTTTTCAATCATTCTCAAGTCCTTGATCTACTTCAATCCAAAGTTTAAAACCTGGAAAAGCATTTATAAAGTCCTCGGTTTTATCGTAGTACCAAAGAGCACCTTTCCAAAAAATTCCTTTAACTTCTTTCTTCATATTTAAAACTCCTTATCCGGTAACCCGAATTCTTTTATTATTTCCTGCTCTGTCCATTGTCTTGACCAGTCAACATGAGGAAACTTGAAAATTAAAGCTCTTGTCAAGCAACCCAGAATCAACTGATTGCACAAATCAGAAACCCAAAACTTGAGCGCATTTTCTTTTTCTAATTTTGAACCAAAAAGAAAATAGCTATAACTAGCATTGGATTTTAGAATTCTCTCCAAACTTTTCTTTTCACTGAGGTTAGCTTTGCGGGTAACACTTTTTTCCTTTTGAGCATTACCTACATGTGGCCAATAAGGTATAAAGAAAATCCTTTCTAGATTTTTCTCTACAAAATCCCTGTCTTTGTTGTTGTAAACAAAGCTCTGAAAAGTTGCAGGTATTTTTTCATTCTTTTCATAAAAAGTTGCAAAATCAGTATTCCAAACAAACTTTTCCATATCAATTAACTTTTTGGACTCATCCCTAATATTCTGCAATCTGCAAATCAAAAGATTAGGCTGAATATCCTGAGCTGCATCTACAAAACATGTTTCATCTACTGATAAAACAGATGAAACATATTGAAAGAGCTCATACTTTTTGTATTTTCCAAAAGGCATTAAATATATGGATTGCTTAGCTAACTCTACAGTTGCTTGAGTAATTTTAGATGCAACACTGAAAGGAGGATTAGCTATGATTAAATCAAATGGCATATTTATATTATAGACCGAGAATACCTCATTTTCTATAAAATTGGAATACCACTTTTTCATCAATTCAACTTTTGTTTCATCACTTTCACTTACGAGAAAATGAATATTTTGCAAGGACACTTTTTTGACATTGATCAAAAAATTGATCATCTGAAAACCAAAATCATCGAGTATGGCTATTTTAGCACTTTGCCAATTTGTATCACTTACCATATCTGTCATTTTTTCGCAGATAGGCTCTGGGTATCCAAAATAATCTCCCCAGTTTTTCAGAGATTCAACTGGATAATTTTTAATCAGCTCAATTTTGGTTTTCATCTTTCGTACCTCTTTTCAAATATAGGATTTATTCTTCTCCAGCTTTCACATTCCAAACAGGCGTAATTCTTGTAACTATATCACAGGTATCTTGAATATTATCAATAATATCCTCAGGATCTTTATAAGCCATTGGGGATTCATCTATTGTATTTGTACAAACAGATGTTGAGTATACATTTTTCATACGGTCTTTGAATTCTTCCATTTTCAAAGTTTCCTTTGCTTTTGCTCTTGAAAGTTTTCTACCGAAACCATGTGGACCTGAAAAGTTCCAGTCAGGATTCCCTTTACCTTTGACAATTAATGCACCATATTCCATTGATCCCGGTATAATGGCTTTTTCATCTTTTTCAAGTGAAATTGCTCCTTTGCGAACAATTCCATCTTCAATATCGATATAATTGTGAATTGTACAAAACTTATCCAAAACAGCTTTACGAAGTTTGAAAGCTTCAAGGATTTCGTCAATCATTGCTTCTCTATTCCACATAGCATACTCTTGAGCCCACTTCATATCGTTCAAATAATCTTCAAGCAATTCACCTTCAAGATATGCAAGATGGGAAGGTACAGGCTCCTGATTTTTCAATTTTGAAAGTTCAGTTTGAATATCTTTTTCTCTTCCCTCAGCTTTGAGTTTTGCAATCAAGTCAGATTTCTCTTTTGATTGATTTGCATGATACTCCTTTGCCTTTTTGGTATAATAAGACTCAATCTCAATTCCCAAATGGCGAGAACCTGAATGTACATTCAAATAATAATTTCCCTCGGAATCCACGTCCAATTCAAGGTAGTGGTTACCTAACCACCGCCCAAGGTTCCGATTGAGAGCAATAAATTCTCAATACTTGAACCTTTAGTCTTTTTAGACTTTGAGCGTTTCATTGACAATACCTCCTATAAAAGAATTTGTTTGAGAACTTTTGAAATTTCTTCTTTAGGATTTCTTTTGAAATCGCTTTCCCAAACTTCAACAATAATATAGGATTTTCCTCTCAGCTCGTTTTCTCTTTTTTCATCTTTTTCCCAAACTTCTTTTGCTAATTTTTCTCCTCCATAATATTTTATGGAATCATCTTCTTTATAGATTTTTGGGTTAGCATGCCAATAATCCCCTTTGAATTCAATTATGTATTTTTTGTTGAAAACAAAATCTGGGAGATAAAAATGGCCATCTTCAAATTTCACTGAAACTCCTCTTTCTAAAAGATTTGATTTTTCTTTCAATTCCTCCTTTAATTTTTCACCAAAATCAATTTCTTCTTTTGAAAAATTATGACCATTGCTTGTATGGTTAGGAGTTAAAGAACCATTTTTCCAAGCTTGTTTTAGCTTTTTAGATCTCAATTTTCTTTGTTCGGGATCCTCAAATTGTTTAAAAGCATTTTGCCGTTGACCTTCTTTGAATTCTTCAGATCTTTTCACACCTGTTGCATGTGAAATAACTTTTTCTCGGTATTCTGGATTTTGCCAAAGTATTTTTGATGCAACAGAAGCAGTTTTCTTTAAATGCTCCTTTGTTTCTGTTGAATGATGTTTTCCAAAGAAAGGGTTATTTTCTCCTGTTCTTGGAAGGCAATCCAAACAAATTCCATCTTTTCTTGGTTTGTCCAATGTACAACCACATTTCTTACAAACTGTGAAAATTTGGCTTTTGTATTTCAGAAATTCTCTGGAATTTTTCACTTTCAAAAAGCCATCTAATTTGAAACCTACACCTGTACCAAATGCTTTTCTGTACAAAAGACAAATAATGTAAGCTTCTTTGTGAGTGAAAGGTATTTGATCTGAGTTTTGAAACTTGCACCAAGAAAAATTTTTAGATTCTTCTGCCCATTTAGTTCTCGGTCTAAATCCTAAATTTTGTTGATTTTGAGCATGCAAGACGATACGTATAATAATAGATTGGTAATTCATCGATTTTCTCCTTTTAAGTGCTTTCCACGGCACTATAGAATAATTTAGTGCAAAAAGAAAAAAGCAGTTAGAAAAAGCTCGATGAAAACTTTTTCAAAGAAGGTGGAATCTTCTCTGTCCTGCTTATTGTTTTTTAGTTAGTTGAGCCTTCAGAATTCTCTAAAAATCCAAGGCATTTTATATGCCTCAAAGCTTCTTCTGCTTTCTCAGCAAATTTATGTCTTTTAGATCTTTTAGACATTCCCAAAGGAATTTTTTCTCGTACAATCTTATCAAGTCTTTTCAAACCCTCTTCGTGTCCAAAAAGCTCTTTTACCTTTTTACCATCCAGTTTTACAACCAAAACACCGCAGCCTAAATCACAACCAACAAAAGAAGGTACAACTCGCGGATTTTCTTTTGGAAGTTTTTGAGTGAATCCAATACACACTCCTTTTCCGGAATGACAATCACTCATAATGCGAATTTGAGATCCTTCAACTGCTTTCGAATTCATTATATCGTAAATCTGAGAGCGAGTTGATTCTTCCAAATGCTCTTCATCTTTTACATATACTTTTGCTGTACCGTATTTTCCTGTAATCTCAATCATTTGCTTTCTCCTAGTTTTCAAGAATAGCTCTTATCTGTTGAATTTGATTCCTTATTGTATTCCTATACTGAATCATCCTTTGAAGTTCCTGCTCGGTTATTTGAATATCATATTTTTCAACATCGTTAACCCAACCAAAATAAGTATTCAATTCATTTGCATTATCCTCAAGTT
>AUXO014601656.1_pt1 | contig 11449 bp, 9 predicted proteins | sample 768731 | NCBI WGS metagenome assembly AUXO01 (sample SAMN02715735, study PRJNA202380) | gut metagenome | biome: sheep rumen | host: Ovis aries | place: New Zealand: Palmerston North | reverse complement strand
GAGTACACCACAGACCTGTCTTCCGGCTACAGTCAGGTGCTTAAGGCAACAAACGGCACAGATACTGCTTATTACACCAGAGGATTTGAACTTATCTCCAGAAGAGAAGGTACTACAGCATCGTATTACATCTACGATGGTAGTCTTTCCGTAAGAGCATTAACGAATGAATCTGGCATAGTAACAGACACCCTTACATTCGATGCCTTTGGAAATGAGACAGAACATACCGGAACGACAGATAACTCCTATGGATTCCAGGGTGAAGAACAAGACGCGACAGGTCTTTACTACTTAAGAGCCAGATATATGGATCCTGCTACGGGTACATTCACTTCAATGGACACATATGCAGGCGAACTGTCTGATCCGATGAGTCTGCACAAGTATTTGTTCGCTAATTCTAATCCGGTTAAGTATTGTGATCCGAGTGGGCGATTGACAGAAACGGATATCATTGTATCTGTAACAATAAATGTAATTCTATGTTCAGCTGAAGAAAGTATACTAAGGATAATAACAGAATATCTTAAACCCAATCCAAGATTTGATTCTCTTTTTATTCTTGATGTAATAAGTTGCTTTTTGACAGGAGTTCTAAAAGGGTTTGTATTGGGGTTATCAGGTGTAGTTATTGCTGCCTTTTCAGAGATACTAGGATGCGTATTGATCATATGCATTCTTTTCGGTATCAAGGAGGCGGTGGACGGCTGTATACAAGTGTCAACAGGAATTGATATTCTTATGGATGAAGATCCCAATAATGATTCTCTCGGATGGTATTATATCGCATTCGGAATAGTTCATTTATCAATAGGTGCAAAAGACGCAATAAGTGGAATGTTAGATTTTGGTATTAACTATGGTGATGGTTTTAATATAGCAGATAATACCTATTATTCTGATACAGGAACGGCATTAATAACCCCGTTACCCCCAAACACACCCAGTCCATATGCTCAATCAGAGGCTATTGTCCCATATTCATACCGAGCAGTAACAACTCCTATCATTTATACTGACGATGTATTAGATGCAGATTCATTTGTGGCTTGAAAATGAAAAATAGTGTTATAAACAGGTATTTTTTTAATAGCTTAATTTATTCTTTATTGATTATTCTATGCGGGGTAGTCATTGTTTCTGTTGGAATAATTCATGAGTTAAAGAAAAAGCTTCCAGTAACAGAATTGAATTCAGTCAATGTTTTTGAGCTTAAAGATAATGAACATATCGCAATTATGGAGTACCAAGTCGAACGAGAGATTATCTTCCGTGATAGAAAATATTATATTTTACAGGTGAATGACGAAAATCATCAACCATTAGCATATATGTTTACTCAAGTCATTGAAAATGACGGATTATTTCAAGGCTGGCTGTCTTCGAAGGATGAAGCTGCATACTACTATTTTGAAAAAATGATGAAATCTTCAAACATTCCTTTGCTAAAATACGAAATCAAACCGTTCTGGGAAGGGAGGGTCGTAATAATACTTGGCACAATCATTATTATTATGGGTCTAATATCATTGTTCTTATCATTATTAAGAATCAGATCACATGATTTGTGAATTTGAGATTATTATCGCAGTGGATAAACTTATTTAATTTGACGCAAACGTAAATCTGATTACTTTACACGGTTATGCCTATGAGAATGATATAAGAGCATTCACCATAGCAAAACTTACAATATAGAAATAAGCTTGTCTTGGTGGTAAAATAGACAGGATTTATTCTATTGGGGGTAGCAATAATGCTTGAGATATATACATCAGAACAAGCCAGACAAGTTGCTAACCGTACAATATATAAGATCAAAGAGCAGACCGAGATAGTAGACGACTGTTGGGTCAATCTGTATTCTCCTACAGAGGACGAGATCGCAAGGGTAGAGTCAGAGCTTAATGTTCCGCAGGAATTCTTAAGATATCCCTTGGATGAAGAAGAGAGGCCTCGTATCGACTTTGATGATGATACAGGTATCGTTCTTATTATCGTCGATATTCCTTATTCCAAGAGGGAAAAGGATATTATCAAATATGAGACATCTCCTCTTGGTATTATCCTGGCGAATAAGCATATTATCACTGTATCCATTAAGCAGACTACGATCTTTGACCAGTTTATCGAGAACAGGATCAAGGATCTGATCGTAGGATTCAGGACGAGATTTACCATTCAGATCCTGTCAGCTGCTGCAAGGGACTACTTGAGACTCTTGCGTTTTATCGATAATACAATTGACGTTGCAGAGACATCACTTGCCAAGATGATCAGTAACGAAGACCTCTATAAGATGCTCGAACTCAATAAATCGTTGGTTTACTTCTCATCATCACTCAAGTCTAACGAAGGCGTGTTAGAGAAACTTATGAGGGGCAGGACCATCAAGCTTTATGATGATGACGAAGATCTCCTTGAGGACGTCGTTATCGAGTACAGACAGGCTCACGAGATGGCGGAGATCTATTCAACGATCGTAAATGCAACAATGGATGCTTATGCTTCTATCATCAACAATAACATGAATACGGTAATGAAGGTGCTGGCAGCTGCCACTATCTGCCTTACGATACCGGATATATTCGGTTCTTTCTTCGGTCAGAACTGTCCGATGCCCTGGGATGACGGCTTTGCCGATAAACCCGGACCATTCCTGTTCCTTCTGGCGATCGCACTTATCAGCTTATTGATAAGTATCATTGTTATGAAGAAGAAGAAGCTTCTGTAAAGGACTTATTATAAAAATGAGCAGAGGCTTTACCGGAACAGGAAACATAAGTGCTAAGACCGGCAATACTTTTATCTTAAGATCAGCACTAATTCTCAGTATACTGGCTGTTATACTGATCGTCCTTATATCTCTTACAGTATTGTCTTCAAACCATCTGATGAATATCGACAGGACAGAGGTATCCAATGTACCATCTAATATCCTGCCTTCTTATTCGACCACAAGTTTTGAGTCTGCTGACGGACAGACTGCGCTGCAGGGATGGTTCTTTAAGACCAAGGATCCTATATCTACGATCATCGTTATCCACAGCTCCGGTTCTAACAGACTGCCATTCGGCGTTCAGATGATAGATATGATCGAGGCCTGGCTTGACAATGGATACAATGTATTTATGTTTGATCTCAGGAATTCAGGCACATCAGGCGGTGATATCTGTGGTTACGGGTATCTGGAGTGGCAGGATGTACTGGGAGCAATATCCATAGTAAAGCAGATATCTGTTACAACAGATGTTATCCTTTACGGCATTGGCACAGGATGCACAGCCCAGCTCCTGGCATACGATAAACTGCCGGATGCAGGCATTACTGAAGCTGAACTTGCAAGCTATCCTCAGAATATCAGAGATCTGGAGTTTGATAAGTCTTATATTACAGGCATGATCTTTGATTCTCCTGCCAAGGTATCTGATGACTATATAAAGCCTCTGGTAGCTCAGCATGAGTTCATGGGTTTCATTACCCAGTTCTTTGTCCCTTATGCCATCAGGGTTTCTGCCGGAGCAGAGAATGTTAATCTTGCTGCAGATATAGCAAGACTTCCACTTCCGGTATTAATCATCTACGGCGGACATGATACATTTATAGGTGCAGATAAGATTACACAGATCGTGAACGAACGTAACAGGCTTAATTCCGGTATTACCAATTCAGCAATGATCTCAGGTGCCGGTTATCTTGAGGAATATTCTTTGAATAAGAATGAATATATCGAAGTCGTAACTGATTTCCTTGATTCGTACTTTTTGGTGAATGAATAATGAAAGACGTATTGATACTTGGTATAGAAAGCTCATGTGATGAGACGGCCTGCTCTGTCGTAAAAAACGGCAGGGTCATATTAAGTGATGTCATAGCATCCCAGGCTGATTTCCATGAACAGTATGGCGGGGTAGTACCTGAGCTTGCATCCAGAATGCATGTCGACAGCATCTATCCCACTATAAAGAAGGCTTTGTCTGATGCAAAAGTAAAGCTTAATGACATAGATGCAATAGCAGTTACATACGGTCCCGGGCTTGTAGGAGCTTTGCTCGTGGGGCTTTCTGCCGCAAAGGGCTTGAGCAGCGCTTCAGGTATCCCCCTTGTAGGTGTCCATCATCTAAAAGGGCATATTGCTGCCAATTACCTTTGCTTTCCGGAATTGGAGCCTCCGTTCCTCTGTCTGCTTGTAAGCGGCGGTAATACCATGATAGTCAAGGTCTCAAGCTATACAGATATCGAGATCTTAGGCAGGACAAGAGACGATGCAGCAGGTGAAGCTATCGATAAGATCGCAAGAGTCATAGGACTGGGATATCCCGGCGGACCTAAGATGGACAAGGCAGGGCAGGGCGGCAACTCTGATGCCTACAGCTTTCCTAAGACACACATGAAGGATACTCTGGATTTCTCCTTCTCCGGGCTTAAGACATATGCTCTTAACCTTATAAATCAGAGCAAGCAAAAGGGCGAAACCCTTGATATTACTGACTTTGCAGCATCTTACCAGTCCGCTATAGCTGATATGCTCTTAAAGAATACCATGCTTGCCATGGAGCAGACCGGCATCGGAACAATATGCCTTGCAGGAGGGGTATCAGCCAATTCATTTTTAAGGAAAGCATTTGACGATGAAGCAGGGAAGAGGGGACTTACCCTTTACTACCCTGACCTTAAGTTATGTACTGATAATGGTGCAATGATTGCATCTGCAGGGTTTTTCGAATATATTAATGGCACAAGACACGGGCTGGATCTTAATGCCAAGCCTTCATTAGAACTATAAGAGGATAAGATGCCACAGAGTAAAGGGATCAAACTAATAGCTGAGAACCGAAAAGCCTATCACGATTATTTTATAGAGGATAGGTTTGAGTGTGGCGTTGTCCTGTCAGGCACAGAGGTAAAGAGCCTCAGAGCCGGCAAGGTTAACCTTAAGGACTCCTATTGCCAGGTCAAAGACGGTGAGATGTATCTTGTGGGTGTGCATATAAGTCCATTTGAGCAGGGAAACAGGTATAATCTTGACCCTATGCGCACCAGGAAGCTGCTCATGCATAAGAATGAGATAATAAGATTATTCTCTAAGACCAAGCTCTCAGGTCTTACTCTAGTACCTACAAAGTGCTATTTTAAAGACGGAAGAGTTAAATTTGAGATCGGACTTGCCAAGGGTAAGAAAGATTACGATAAGAGAGATACAATTGCCGAGAAGCAGGCAAAACGTGATATAGACAGAGCTATGAAGAATCAGATCAGAGGAAAGTAATGTCAGGTAATACTATAAAAAAGGAAAGAGATATATCTGTCGGCTATGTGATTATATCCATAGTCTATTGGATCCTGTCTCTTACAATGGTCCTGCTCATCTTTCAGCTTTCATCAGATGATGCAGCTGCATCCAGCAGTTTTACGACTGGACTTATGCTCCTTATAAATAACGTCCTTGGAACGGATCTTTATTCCGATGAGCTGCTAAGGATCGTTGGTCATATCGGTGAATTTGCTTTGCTTACTGTATTTACATATCTTGCAATGGATGCTACAAACAAGATCTCTGATAAGACATCATATGCTGAGAGTCCGATGAAGATATTAAGATCCGATAACGAGATGAACATCACCATTACATTATGGTATTGCATTTTAAATGCGATCTTTGATGAGTATCATCAATTGTTTATCTCAGGACGTGACGGATCGATCGCAGACGTTATCATAGATTGCATCGGTATTTTTGTTGTGCTCCTTATTGCAAGATTGATATTCACCATTAAGCTTAAAGTAATGGGAAAGAAAGAAGTTCGTTATAACATCTAGGCACCATATTATTATTTTTCTGATATAGCTAATTCGGTATAATTACAATTTTGGTGAATTGAGAAGAGGGGATTATCAGATAATAGCAGATCCGTAAGATCATATATAAATTAAAAAGCCGGCTTCGAATGAAACCGGCTCTGAGAATTATTCAATATGGATTATTAATCTACATTACATAGCATGTCGCTTCGATTAATGCTGTTCCTGAATTGGAATAGATAATGCACTTATAGTATCCGCTTGGAATGTCTTTTTTGTCCCTGGTAGCATAATCACTAGCTTCATACTCAGGATCATGTTCTCCTTCAGGAGATGTCCACGTTACTACCTTAGGCTGACCGTTCTTGTAGATCAGGCACCAGTCCATCATTCCTCCGGAAGTGACACTTCCTAATGGCGATGCTAATTCAGCAGCTGAGAAATCTGAATCAGGACTATAATAGAATTTGAGCGTATATGGATAACAGCCCTCTATATTTATTTCACCATATAGATCAAGACAGTCTGAACCGGAATAAACATTTCCATATTCTTTGTCATTGCCATAATCAAGAGCATAATACCATCCTAATCCACAGAAATCTGTATCTACTAATTCCTTGATTCCCAGTTTATCCAGATCTATTGGATTATGCTTAAATGATCCGGATGTGCTTCCTGGCGCTGATCCGCCCTTAGCAACTAACACGATCTGAATTGCTTCAAGTCTGAGTGATTGTCCCGCAGTACCTGCAGGAGCACCATTCTTAGCCCAACCAAGCCACCCATAATTCTGTGAATGAACACGGTAGTAGACGTCATAATGATCTTCGATCGGTCCGGATAATTCAATCTGAATTGCTTCTAATCGTTTAGATTGACCTTGGGTTCCGCTCATCTGACCGTCATAAGACCAATCATCTTCCCAGCCATAGTCCTGAATGTGAGTTCTGTATGAGATATCACCTTCATACTGAGTTCCGCTCAGAAAGATCTCAATACCTTCTAACCTCTTGCTCTGACCTGTTGTACCGGAAGAAGCGCCATTCTTAGCATATGAAGTTTCCCATCCATAGTCCTGACGGTGAACTCTGTAATTAACAGCCATATTAGCCTTTGATTCATCTTTCTTAACTAATCGGATCTGAACTTCTTCCAGTCTCTTGGATTCTCCGGTAGTACCTGCTACAGTTCCATCACGTACAAAACCCTGCATATCACCATAGTCTTGAATGTGGACTTGATACTCAACATAGTATTCTTCGCTTATATCACCGGCCAAATACATTACAATTGCTTCCAGACGCTTGGATTGTCCTGATGTACCTGCTGTTTCACCATCTCTAAATGGTCTTGAATAGGCATAATCATCAAAATCAGGCATCCAGCCGATGTCTTGAACATGAACATAATAATGAATGCTGCCTTCAAGCCCTTCAGGTGCGCTGTCGATCTTGACGGATATTGCTTCAACTCTTCTGCTCAAGCCTCTTGTTCCGAGTGTCAGGATACCTGTTGAAGCATCAAAGTTACCCGGCGTATCGCCCTGATCCTGAACATGTGCCATGCCTGACAATCTGTATCCGCAGTCATTCGCAGCATTACTGTCCAAGGACAGGAACCCTGTTAATGACAGAGCAACAGCTGCAGAAAGAACAGTTGAAAGGAGTTTCTTAAATGATCTGTTCATACGTCCTTCACCTCCCTAAAAAGATACTTAAAGTATAAACAAAAGAGGTTTTGGTAGTGTTATACAAATGTTAAAGAAATTTTAATTAGTTTTCACTGATGATATTTCATTAATCAGTTAAAGCTCCACGATAACCATGGAGTTCTTTTTCATTAGGAAGCGCTATTACGAATAATGCTAAGAATAATGTAATGAGCAACAATTTGTAATTAAGAGTCGGACCATTGGTCTGATAAAACTCATACATACGTACGCCCAGCAAAAACGAAGCAGAACAGACCAACAATAAAAAGAGCAGGTCCTGTACCCCTCTGAATGAAAACACTGAATAAAGCAAGATGCAGAATTCAAATGAGAGGAGTACAGATAACAATACTCTTTTTATCGAAAGATTATTTTTGTTCACTGTCTCAAAGAAATAACTCTTTAGCCGATCTTATCCAATGCCTGCTTTATATCGTTGATGATATCATCAGGATCTTCAAGACCAACGCTGAAACGGATGAGGTCAGCAGGAATTCCTGCTTCTGCGAGCTGCTCATCAGTAAGCTGTCTATGAGTATGTGATGCAGGATGCAGCAGGAGAGTCTTGGAATCTGCTACATGTGTTGCAATAGTAGCAAGCTTTAAGCTGTCCATAAATCTAATGGAGGCTTCCCTGCCGCCCTTTACGCCGAAGCAAAGTACGCCGCAGGTTCCCTTGGGACAATACTTCTGGGCAAGAGCATGATTCTTATCTGTCTCAAGTCCGGGATAGTTGACCCAGGCAATTCTATCGTCAGAAGCTAAGAACTCAGCTACCTTCTGGGCATTGCTGCAGTGACGTGCCATTCTTACAGGCAGTGATTCAAGGCCAAGCTGGATATAGTAAGCATTCTGAGGAGACTGGATGCATCCGAAATCTCTCATGAGCTGAGCAGTTGCCTTTGTAATATAAGCTGCTTTGCCGAACTTTGTAGCATATGTGAGACCATGGTAGGATTCGTCCGGTGTTGTAAGGCCCGGGAACTTCTCCTTATTAGCCATCCAGTCAAAGTTGCCGCTGTCAATGATGGCGCCGCCTACAGAAGATGCGTGACCGTCAATATACTTAGTTGTTGAGTGAGTTACGATATCACAGCCGAACTCAATAGGACGACAGTTTACCGGCGTTGCAAAAGTATTATCAACGATAAGCGGGATGCCGTTGTCGTGAGCAAGCTTTGCAAACTTCTCGATATCAAGGATATTTACCGTAGGATTTGTAATAGTCTCACCGAATACGCACTTTGTATTGGGCTTAATGAACTTCTGGAGTTCTTCCAGAGGGAGCTCCTGATCTACGAATGTGCACTCGATACCCATCTTCTTCATTGTTACACCGAAGAGATTATAAGTACCACCGTAGATTGATGAAGATGCTATAAAGTGGTCTCCGGCCTCGCAGATATTAAATATAGCGAAGAAATTGGCTGCCTGTCCTGAAGATGTGAGCATTCCGGCAAAACCGCCTTCCATAGCACAGAGCTTGGCTGCAACAAAATCATTTGTAGGATTCTGAAGCCTTGTATAGAAATAGCCTGAAGCTTCAAGATCGAACAGCTTGCCCATATCGTCTGAAGTAGCATATTTCCAAGTAGTGCTCTGCCAGATAGGTACCTGTCTCGGGTCTCCATTACCGGGTACATAACCTGCGTGTAATGCGGTCGTGTCAATTGAATTGCTCATTTTATTGAACCTTCTTTCTTTTATTATTCTTCACCAGAGATCGCAATCTGCGATATAAGTACCGACGGAGTAAAGAACTCTCCCTCCCCTGCCGGAATGTTTATTATATCATTACCTACGGCCTCGATGTTTTTTATGATATCATAAAAATTGCCGGCAACAGTAATCTGTTCAACCGGTCTTCCCTTCTTGCCTCCTTCGATCAGATATCCCTCACAAAGCAGGGAGAAATCTCCGCTAATGCTGTTTACACCGGCATGAAGTCCGGATAAGTCTGTAAGCATTATGCCGTCCCCTACCTGCTTGCAGAGTTCGTCCAAAGTCTTATCTCCAGGCTTTACAACAAGATTGGTAGGCATCTCCGATATGGCGCTTCCTGACCTGAAGCCGTTACCTGTGGACTTCTTACCGGCTTTATAAGCAGAGCTTAAGTCGTATAATGCAGTTGCAAATACGCCCTTATCGATTATTGCCTTCTGAGTGGTCAATACGCCTTCATCATCAAAGGGTATCTTGGTAAGAGCTTTCTCATACATGGGTATCTCTTCGATGGTAAGCTTATCAGATGCGATAACCTCGCCCTCACGGCCCTGGAGGAGTGACAGACCTCTCTGCATAGCTGTTGCAAGGAAATTACCAAAGAAAGCAGATACAAACTGCTGGAAAGCTTCATTCCTGAAGACCGCCTTATAAGCTCCTGATTTGCAGGATCTTGCTCCCATCTTGCCTATAAGATTATCTTTGAATCTAGCCAGGAATGCGTCCATGTCAAAGTCGTCAATATCCTTGCCGGTCCAATAGTTGCCACCGCTCTTAACGCTTCCTTCATCGTCTGTTGCTCTTGCTGAAGCAAATAGTGATATGCCGTCAGAATCCCTGTAGGAATGAAGCCCCTTAGAATTGATCATGAGATAGGGACCTCTGCCGCAGCTTATGGAGAGATAATCTACTGCATCTATACGGCTGTCCAAAGCAAAGATAGCTTTCTCTAATCTGAGACCCAGCTCTGAGAAGCTCTTATATGTATTCTTGCTGTAGCTTTCTGTTATCTGAGAATAGTAAAGATCCTTATTCTCCTCATCGCAATAGATAAACTGGGGGTCTTCGTCATCTAATACATCGCAGTTCTCCATTGCGCTCTTGAGCAGGAATTCTATTGAATCATCATCCAGCTTATTGGTTGAGCAATAACCCATCTGCCCATTCTTAAGACCTCTGAAAGACAGGCTGCTGGTTGCTGAATTCTCGTAATTTGAGACCTCTCCGTTAAGGATATCCATGCTAATGGATGAACCTGCACAGAAAGATGCTTCACATTCCTCGAACCCGTATTCCTTGCCCGCTTTAACGAGCTTTGTCATAAATTCTTCTGCTGTTTTTATATCCATATTACGCCTCTCTTCCACCAACAAGTATCGAAGATACTCTTAATGTGGGCTGACCTACGGTAACAGGTATATTGCCTGATACCGAGCCGCACATACCGGCTGAGATATCAAGGTCATTACCGACCATATCGATGTTCTTGAGGATCTCCTGCCCCTTACCGATAAGAGTTGCTCCCCTTACAGGTTCTGCTATCTTACCTTCTCTTACCATGAATGCTTCATTAACTGCAAAATTGAAATCACCTGTAGAGGTATCTACAGATCCGCCGCCCATCTGAGTGCAGTAGATTCCATATTCGGTATTGGCGATTATATCCTTGGGATCTGATTCACCATTGCAGATATATGTATTACTCATTCTGGATGTAGGAGCGTAGGAATAGTCGTGTCTTCTGGCACAGCCTGTAGGCTTGCAGTTCATCCTCCTAGCTCCGACCTCGTCTACCAGATAGTTCTTCAGGATGCCGTTCTCGATAAGGAGCAGATCGGATGAAGTATTACCCTCGTCGTCTGTAGCATAAGAACCCCAGGCGCCCTCGATCCTGGCATTATCTCTCGCACTTACAAGAGGTGATGCGATCTGCTGACCCAGCATATCTGTAAAATAGGAATTCTTAATGCCGACTGCGGTTGCCTCGAGAGCATGTCCACAGGCTTCGTGGAATATAACTCCGCCGAAACCGTTGCCTAATATGGCAGCCATCTTGCCAGAGGGAGCATATCCGGCATTAACCATACGGATAGCTGTATCGCAGGCTTCACGGGTCTTATCTATTACCGGATATTCATTAATGAACTCATAGCCCTTCATGGTGCCGGGAGCTACTCTGCCGCTTTGTTTCTCACCATCCTTGGTAGC
>AUXO013993209.1_pt1 | contig 11449 bp, 14 predicted proteins | sample 768731 | NCBI WGS metagenome assembly AUXO01 (sample SAMN02715735, study PRJNA202380) | gut metagenome | biome: sheep rumen | host: Ovis aries | place: New Zealand: Palmerston North | reverse complement strand
ACTTCTCTACTTAAGAAAATAAAAGGGGATGTCTTATAAGTTAATTTCTTAATTAACTTTTATATAATATATAATATAAATTTGTCCATTTTGTGAATTTAATGTGAAAATATATAAAATAATAAAGGAGAAAAAAATGTACTTAAAAAGACTAGAACTACAAGGTTTTAAATCATTTGCAGACAAAACTGTTTTAGAGTTTATGCCAGGAATTACAGGAGTTATTGGACCAAATGGATCAGGTAAAAGTAACATTGCAGATGCTATTCGCTGGGTTTTAGGCGAACAAAGTATGAAAGAGCTTCGATCAGGAAAATCTTCAGATGTGATATTTGCAGGAACACAAAGCAGAAAGTCACTAGGTTTTGCAGAAGCATCACTAGTTTTTGATAATTCTGATGGAAAACTTTTAATTGAATATGAAGAGGTGATTGTAACAAGGAGAATATATAGAAACGGAGAATCAGGGTATTTTATAAATAAGACTCAGTGTAGGCACAAAGATATATTAGAATTGTTTATGGATACAGGGATTGGAAAAGACCGGTTATTCAATAATAGGACAAGGTAAAATTGATGAGATTTTAAGTAATAAATCAGAAGATAGAAGAGATGTATTTGAAGAAGCAGCTGGAATTGTAAAATTTAAGACAAGAAAAGAAGAGTCCGAAAAAAAATTAGAACATACAAAGCTTAATGTTTTAAGAATAAATGATATCTTAAGTGAAATTGAAACAAATTTAGAGCCACTAAAAATACAAAACGACAAAGCAAAGAAATACTTAGATTTAAAACAAGAATTAAAAAATATAGAAGTTGGACTATTTGTGTATAATATAGAAAATTATAAAAATCTTGTAAAAAATTTAAATGAGGATTATGGTATTTTACAAGATACATATTGTTTAGAAGAAAAAAAGTTAAATAAAATAAAAGATGAAAAAGAAGAACAAAAAAATAAAGCAGAGGAAATTGCATTAGAAATTGAAAATGCACAAAACTACGGATTTACGAGTAAGCAAGAAATTGAAACTTTAAATTCTAATATAAATATTTCAAAATCTAAAATTGAAAATAATGATGAAAATAAAAATAGACTTAAAAGAGAAATAGAAGAAATAAATAAAAAGATTTCTACTATAGAAGAAGATATAAATTTAAAATCAAGTAAAAAAATAGGGCTAAAGGAAAATAAACAAAAATATGAAAAAGAACTTGAAGAAAAAGAAAATCAGCTTCAAAATATAAATAAAACACTTTCTAAAAAAGCATTAGAGATTGAGCAAAAGAAGCGTATTTTAGAAAATAACATAGATTTAAGATTTGAAATAGAAAATAAAATAAATGAATTCAAAATAAACATTCAAAATTATGAAAAAAGAAAAGAACAGGTTCAAAAAGAAATTACAAATTATGCTTCAGAAATTGATAATAAAAGGTTTGAAAATGAAGATTTAAATAAAAGTTTTCATGAAATACAAAAAAATAAAAATAGTAAGGAATTAGAAATTAAGCAAATTTTAGGTGAAAAAGAAAATGTAGAAGGTAAAATAAAACAAATCGATAATAAAATAAATTATTTAATTAGAGAATTAAATTTTAAAGAAACTAAATATAAGTTTTTGCAGGAAGCTGAAAAAGAAAAAGAAGGCTACCAAAGAAGTGTTAAATTATTACTTCAAGAGTGTGAAAAAAATAAGGTATTTGGTAACGGTGTAGAGGGTACGATTGCAGAGCTAATAGATGTTCCCGAAAATTTAGAGACAGCAATTGAAATGGCATTAGCAGGAAATATGCAAAACATAGTAACAAAAAATGAAAATGATGCAAAACAAATGATAGATTATTTACGTAAAAACAATTTAGGTAGAGCATCATTTTTACCTATAACTACAGTTAAGGGTCGAAAAATAGAGAGCATAAAAGGAAAAAAAGATGGTTTTATTGGAGTTGCATCAGATTTAATTAAGTATGACAAAACCTATACTGGAATTATGGAAAATTTACTTGGAAGAACAGTAATTGTAGAAAATATGGAAAAAGCAATTATAATTGCAAAAGAAAATGGATATGCATTTAGGATTGTAACTCTAGATGGAGACATAGTAAATACATCAGGTTCAATGTCTGGAGGTTCAGTAAATAAAAAAACAATAAATATTTTAGGTAGAAATAAACAAATAGAAAATTTAAAAAATGAGATTCATGAAATAAAGCTGGATAAAGAAAATTTAGAAAATGAAAAAGAAAAAATAATAAGTATTTTAAAAAAAATGTTGCAAGATGAAGAAGTTTTGAAAAAAGACATTCAAACAATTGAAATTAAGTTTAGTGTGGAAAACCAAAAGGTTACTACCTTAAATGAAACAATTAAGAATATTTCTAATAAGTTAAATATATTAAAAAAAGAAAAAGAAGAATTGGAAAGTTTAAGTAATGGTTCATTAAATTTAATTGAAGATGAAAATAAAAAAAGGCTAAAAATAGAAGATGAAAATTTAAAACTAAAAAAAATAATTGATGAATTTTCTTATTCAAACAAGGATGTGCAAAAACAAATAGAAGATTTGAATTTTGATATTACAAATCTCAAAATTTCGGTTTCGTCATTTAATGAAAGCGAAGGTTCAATAGATGAAATGATTGTTCTTTTACAAAGGGAAATTGAAAGCCATAAAAAGAATTTAGAAGATAAGCAAAATTTAATACTAAAAATGGAAGATGATCAGGAAAAATTAAAAGAACAAATAAAACTTGATAAAAAGCAAATTAATAAAATAGAGCAAAATGTACAAAAGTCAAGTGAAAATGTAGCAAATTTAAAAGAGAAACGAATGAATTTAAATCTAAAACTTAAAAATAGTGAAAAAGAGGAAATGGAACAATTTAAAAGAATTGAAGATTTAAAAGAGCAAATTATTAAATTAGAAGTAAAAAAAGGCAAATTAGAAGATGAGCTAAATAATGAAATTGCTCTTTTATGGGATGAATATGAACTTACTCCAAACAATGTAAAAAATTATACAAATCCTGAAAACATCTCAAAGACTACAAGAATTGTAAAAAATTTAAGAGAGGACATAAAAAAATTAGGTAATGTAAATGTAGATTCAATTGAAGAATACAAAAAATTAAAACAAAGATATGACTTTATGTGTGAACAGCGCCTCGATTTAGAGAATACAATGGCTAAATTAAGGCAGATGATAAATGAAATAACAGAAAAAATGAAAGTTCAATTTAAAGAAAAGATGGAAATAATAAATAGAAATTTTGATGAGACTTTTAAAGAATTGTTTGGAGGTGGCGAAGCAAAAATTATTCTCCAAGATGAGGCAAATATTCTAGAATGTGGAATAGATATAATTGCTGAGCCACCAGGAAAAAAATTGCAAAGTATGGCATTACTTTCAGGAGGAGAAAAAGCCTTTACTGCAATAGCACTTTTATTTGGTATATTGAAAATGAACCCTGCACCATTTTGTGTTTTAGATGAAATTGAGGCAGCTCTAGATGATATTAATGTTAATAGATACGCTGCTTTTTTAAAAAAATTTGCGATAGGAACACAATTTTTAGTTATAACACATAGAAAAGGAACTATGGAGGCAGCAGATACGGTTTACGGAATTACAATGGAAGAAAAGGGAATTTCAAAATTACTTTCTATGAAATTAAAAAATAAATAAAAAAAGTATAAAATAAAAAAAATTGGCAAAAATTTTAATATATACCATAAATGGAGGGTACCTATGGAAAAAAGTCAAATGAAAAATATAGTTGTATTAAGGAATTTGCCATCTAACGTAATAGAGGAAGCTTTTGTAATTTTAAAATCAAATAAATATGCAAGAAAAATAGAGTACATAGATAAAAAAGAAAATGTTAAAAATAAAGAAAATAAAGATAAAAGCAATAATTATATAATAAGAGAAGCGGAAAGTGTGATCGCCAATTATATAGATACAGTAGAAGATAAGAAAACAGGTGATTTTGTTCCAAGTAAAAAATATAAAAAAATAAAATTATATAGTATAGCAATTACAATAGCCTTTCTCGTAGTTTTAATATTTTAAAAATATGCTTAAGATATTTTAAGCATATTTTTTTTTGATTTTCATATAATTTTAACAAGTAAAAAACTAAGGAAGCGGTGAATGTATGGAAAAGGTTTTGTCTGTTGAAGAAAAGATAAGAAAAGCAGAAGAAATTTACAATAGAAGAAATGGTAATAATTATTATGATACATATTATAATAAAACAAAAGAAAGAAAACCTGCAAGATTTGTAAATAGACTAATAAGACAGATAATAGTATGCTCTCTTATATATTGTATATTTTATGTTGTTTCAAATAGAGATTATTATTTATCACAAGATTTTCTAAATAAGGTACAAGAAGTTTCATCAAAAAATGCTTTTTTAAATGTAACATATAATTTTGTAATGAGTTACTTAGAAAAGTATATAGATTTTACTAAGGAAAAAGATGAGGAAACAAATTTAAAAGAAATTAATCCTAACGAAAAAAAAGATATAAATGATAATACAGAACAAATTAAGCAAGATAATATTGGAGGGGAGACAGAAGATGGGTTAGCCAATAAAGAGAAAACTCAAGAAGAGCAAGATATAGAATACATAAAAAATAAAACAAATTTTATTTTACCAATTGAGGGGAAAATAAGTTCAACTTTTGGTTGGAGAAACCCTTCAACAAGCACAGTTCCAAAATATCATACAGGGCTCGATATTGCAGCAGATACAGGAACTATAATAAAATCGGCAACAAATGGAAAAGCAGTAGTAGTATCAAGCGAAGGGGGATATGGAAAACACTATAAAATTCAAATTGATGATATTATTATAATATATGCACATTGTAGTAAGTTATATTTAAACGAGGGTGATGAAATTGCACAAGGACAAGAAATTGCAGAAGTGGGTTCTACCGGAAATTCAACAGGACCACATTTACACTTTGAGATTAGAAGAGAAGGAAGATTAGTAGATCCTCAATTAATTTTAAATATTTAAAGGTGTATTATGATTTTTAGAATAGATTTAAAAATATTTGCTTTGGTTATATTATTATATTTTACAAAACAAATAAAAATATATATGATTGTTATGCTTTTTGCATTACTTCATGAACTTAGTCATTTATTAATGGGATTAATGTTAAGATTAAGAGTAAAAATTATTTCTATTATGCCAATTGGGTTTTCTATAGAATTTTATTCAAAAAGAGAAGATTATAAAAATAATTCTTCAAACATAAATAAACCTAAAATTAAAAAAATATTGGTAGAATTTGCAGGTCCGTTTTTGAATTTAATAATAGTTTTGTTAACATTTTTTTTAAAAACAAATTCTGAAATTAAAAATTTAATTATATATTCTAACTTAAGTTTGGCAATTTTTAATTTATTGCCAATTTATCCATTAGATGGAGGTAGAATCTTACATTCAATTTTAGGTTTATTTTTTATAAAAAGGATAGTAGATCTCTATATGTATAGAATTACAAATATAACGTTATTTATAGTAACATTTATATTTAGTATATTAATATATTACTATAAAAATGTAATGGTTCTATTTATTATTTTTTATTTATGGTATATAGTTTTAAAAGAAAATAGAATTTACAGGATGAAGCTTAGGGCATATGGTATGGTGTTTGATTAAAAATAAAAATAAAGGGCTACAAGATGCCCTTTTAATGAACTTTATATGTTGAATTAATTACATTTTCTGTTTTTACTGTTTTACCATTTAGTTTTAAAGTTCTATATGTTGAAGATTTTATATAAGAAGATGTTCTACTGTTTACATTTGCGTATACATTTACATCGTATTCAGTGTCTTCTTTAACTCCCCATATTTCAAATTTTGCAATACCACCTGAAACTGTGCAAGCGATTTTTATAGCATGTTTTCTTGAGTTTTTAAATTTAAAGTCTTTTACACCGTAAACAACAGTTGCATCACGACCCGCAGAAACATAGGATGGTACAAATTGGTGGTTATGAAGTTCTACCATTTCTAGGTTGGCAAACAATGTGGCATTATATAGTGTAGTTGAAATTTGGCATATTCCTCCACCTAAGCCTTGAACTACTTCACCATTTTGGTATATAGCAGCATCTTTATAACCTGCAGAAATTGTTCTTTCACCGACTACGGAATTATATGAAAAAATTTCACCGGGTATTAAAACATAGCCATTTATCTTATTACTTGCAAGTCTAAGGTTTGTTGTCCTATTTGTGTTTGAAGCAGCATATTTAGTTGAAAAAGATGCTAGTAAATCAGGAAATGCTTCATTTCCTATCATATTTGTGGTAATAGCCGGTTTTAAGACTTTAAGAGGGATTTCGCATTCATTTTCAGATGAAGAAACAATATTTTTAGCTTCATCAATTGAAATCGCAAAGTCTATTCCATTTTCAGAAGGATATACTGTATGTGGTTCTGTTGTATAATAGGCATCTTTTGCATCTTTATGTACCTTAGAATAAATTTCGTCTATATTTATAGCCGTAGGTGATTGTGTTTTTGTTTTTAATTCTAGTACTTCATTAAAATATGATAAATTTGATATTTTTTGTTTAAACTCTTGAGTTGTTAAATCAACATCAATTACAGAACCAACTTTACCTTTGGTAATTACTAATTTATTTCCTTCTTGGTAGTATCCACTTTCAACAACAGCATCAGGCAGTTCTAAAGAGAGTTTATTTAATATTTCTTCTAATTTTGCTTGGTCAAAGTTTGCTTTAGGTATAATATTTATGCCATTTAGAATAGCTGCAAAGAGTTGGTAATTGTTGCTAAACATATTATCAGACTTACCTATGTTATAAGCGTAAGAGACAGCAGAATTTATATCAATTTTTAAATCAATTTCAGAAGACTTTATGTAAGTTGTGTAATCATTATGTACGACTGTTATATCATTTGAGAGTTTGTCATTATAATAATTTTCCAGCTTCTTAATGGCTTGTTCTTTTGTAAGGTTAGATACATCAATTTTATCTATATAGATTCCTTTAGATATTAGAGTTGAATTTTTATTTACAAAAAATGTAAATAAAACAAATAAAATTAAGACAATGCATAAAAAAAACAATATAAAGACTCCAAAAGGAATAGCATATGTTTTTTTAGCAACCATGCTATCTTCCTTTACCTGCTTAAAGTCTGTTTTTTGATTTTCATCTTGCACTTTAGTTTGAAGATTTGTGTCTGCCACAATCTCTATTTTTTTTTCTTCTTCTATGATCATTTTTTTTACTCCTACTACATTATATAAAAATATATATTATTGTGTTAATAATGCTATTAAAATTCCTTAAATATAGTACAATATTATTTTAATTTTGTCAATGTTAATTTTTTGAAATTGTGTATTCTTCATCAAAAATGTCAGATTCTTGATTATTCACAATAATTTTTATGGTTTTTACTTCATTTAATTGCCCTAAAGTATTTATTATAGAATTAATTATGTTTAGTTTTTGTTTTTCATCTGTAAAATTTAAAATTTCTGAGGAAAAGTCAAGAGTTACTTTATTTTTTTGAATTGATGCATCTAAAATTTGTGTACCTTGTGGGAAAGCACTTACAAAATATGAATTTGTAGGACCTGTCATTAATAACGATATTAGTTCCTTATAGGGATTGCTTATCAAATTTTTCGAGTCTATCAATTTTTTTTCTTCTTTTAGGTTACCTACTTCATCTATAAAATATAAACTTATCGATGTTTGCCTTAGTTGAGCTTTGCTTATTTCTTCTTCAGGAGTAAATTCTGAAATTGACTCATTTGAGCTATTTTGAGAATTATAATTTTTTACAATAATAAATAGTGCAACTCCTATAATTATTAAAGTTGCTAAAAGTAAAATAAATAGTTTCTTATTTTTCATTTCTAACCTCCAAAACAAAAGTTAGTTAATTTTATTTTGAATTTGTCCAATTTAGAACACTATTTTAAAATTTTATATAGTTTTAAATAATTTCTAAATTTTTTTAAATCATTTAAAAAATATTCTACTTCAGTTAGTGATTTTATAGTATTTGTTTTTATTTTTTTAAAATCTAATTTTTCTTTCTTATTATTTGGAGGTGGAAGTTGTGAGTTAAAGTTACTTAAAAATAAATTATTCATTGAATATTCTCCTTTTTTATAGTATAATATGAAAAAAAAAAAGGGATTGATAATATTGAATATAAAATTAAATTGTGGAGAAAGAATAGATGACCTAGAATTTAAAGATTTAAAACTAATACAAAGTAAAGAAGGCTTTTGTTTTGGCATTGATAGTATTCTATTAGTAGATTTTGCAAAAACGGTAGAAAATTCAAAAATTATAGATTTAGGGACTGGTACAGGAATTATTCCTATACTTTTATCTGGAAAAACAATAAATAACATTTTTTTAGGTGTAGAAATTCAAAAAGATGTTGCAAATATGGCCAAGAGGTCTGTAGAATTAAATAAACTAGAAAATCAAATTGAAATTTTGAATTTAAATATATTGGAGCTTATAAATACCTACAAAAAGGGGAGCTTTGATGTTGTAATTTCAAATCCACCATATAAAAAAATAAATACTGGCATTGTAAATGAAAATGAAAAAAAATTAATTTCAAGACATGAAATAACTGCGTCCCTAGAGGATTTTATAAAAGTTTCATCTTACCTACTAAAAGATTTAGGGGAATTTTATATGGTTCATAGACCAAATAGGCTAGTAGATATTTTTAGTATAATGAGAAATAATAAAATTGAACCTAAAAAAATTAAATTTGTATATCCAAATAAAAATAAAAAAACAAATTTGGTTTTAATAAAAGGAGTAAAATATGGAAATCCATTTCTAGAGTTTGAAAAAAATTTATATATTTACAATAATGATGGGAGCTACACTGAAGATATTTTAAAAATATATAACAAAGTATGAAGGAGATTGATTATGTACGGAAAACTATATTTAGTTGCAACACCAATAGGTAATTTAGATGATATTACTATTAGAGCACTTAATATTTTAAAAGAAGTTGATATTATTGCTGCAGAAGATACAAGGCAAACATTAAAATTATTAAATCATTTTAAAATAAAAAATAAGCTTATAAGTAACCACAGACATAATGAGGATGAAAAAGGAGATGTTTTAATTGATTATTTAAAAGCTGGAAAAAATATTGCAGTTGTTTCAGATGCTGGAACACCTCGGTATTTCTGACCCAGGGGTAGTTATTGTAAAAAAGGCGATAGAAGAGAATATAGATGTAATTCCAATTCCAGGAGCTTGTGCAACAATTTCAGCATTAATTGCATCAGGATTAGACACAACAGAATTTGTTTTTTTAGGATTTTTACCATTAAACAAAAAATTAAGAAAAGAAAAATTAGAACAAATAAAAAAAGAAACGAGGACTCTAGTTATATATGAGGCACCACATAAAATAAAAGATACGTTAAAAGATTTACAAACAATAGTTGAAAAAAGAAAGATTGTTTTAGCCAGAGAAATAACTAAAATTCATGAAGAATTCATAAGAGGAGAAATACATGATATAATTGAAAAATCTGTAAACTTAAAAGGTGAAATGGTATTATTAATAGAAGGAGCTCAAAAAGAAAAGAAGGAAAACATTTTAAATAGTTTAACATTAAAAGAACATTATGAATTTTATGAGAAACAAGGATTTGAAAAAAAAGAAATTATAAAAAAAATTGCAAAAGATAGAGGGGTAAGTAAAAACGAAATTTATGTTAATTTTATAAATTAAGACAGTGCTTAAAAGATAGTTTTAGGCACTGTCTTAATTTATTTAATTTTCTTCGAGATTTAGATTATTTAATTTTTGTAAACATTTTTTGCAAATAAACTTATCTTGAAAATAATTTAAATCCTTTGGATTATTGCAAAAAATGCATCCTACTTCGTACTTTTTCAAGACAATTGAGTTTCCATCTAAATATATTTCTATTGGATCTTTTTGCTCAATTTCTAATTTTTTTCTTATTTCCATAGGTATTACAATTCTGCCTAATTCATCTAACTTTCTAATTATTCCTGTTGTTTTCATAATTACCTCCTTTTAGATAAATGAATTTAATCATTTATCTTATTAAATATTTGTGTAGAAATTTAATAAATTAAAAGTATTAAGATTGATAGTTAACCGTACTACACATATATATTACCACATTTATAAAAATTGGTCAAGAAAATCTGCTAAAATTTACCAAAAAAAAACAAGAGAACTATAAAAAAGCTATTAAAATGCCATTTTGTCGAATTTTGTCGAAAAGTTTTTCTTGACAAATTATGTAAAATGAGGTATGATTAATATAGCTTAAGCAGCAAAATAAAATCTATAATTAAATCAAAGGAGATTTATGATTCTTAAAATTTTAGTGTTTATTATAATTTTTTTTTTAGTAAGGTTTTTGATTTTAAAAATTTTATCAAAAAAATTTATAAAAGATTTAGAAAAAAATAATTAGATATTAATCTTGTAGAAAAAATAAGGAGGCCCCTTAATAAAAAGTTATAAAATGATACCATATTTATCCACCACTAATTATTATTTTTAATTTATTTATCCTTATTTTTTCTACATAAATATAAATTATATTGTTATTAGTTTTCCAGGATAGTCCCTGGATGCTATAGATAGCTTAAATTGATCAAGGTTAGTTCCACTTTCAATTATTTCATCAATGACCGTTTGGTATGCAAGCTCTGGAAAATTGCTTTCCTTACTTAAATGTCCTAAAATGGCATTTTTTAAACCTGACTTTATTAGATAATTAATAGTCTGACCTGCTACTTTATTTGACAAATGTCCGTATGGTCCTGCTATTCTACTTTTTAATGCAAATGGATATTTTGTATATTTTAATACATTAAGATCATAATTTGATTCTAATAAAATAAATTCACTTCCATCAATATGTTTTAAAATATCATTTGTCATATGTCCAATATCAGTTGCAATACTGATTTTTTTGCCATTTTGTATTAAAGTATATCCGGCAAGGATCTGCTGCGTCATGAGGTATTTTAAACGGAAGAATTTCAATATCCCCTATAATAAAGTTTTCGTTTATATTAATCTTTTTCTTATTAATATTTGATATTTTATCAGTTTGTTTTGGCATTGCATCAAAAGTTTTAGAAGTAGCAAAAACAGGAATATTGTATTTTTTTGATATATTTCCTAAACTTTGAATATGATCTATATGTTCATGTGTTACAATTACAGCATCTATGTCTTCAATTGATACATCCATATTTTTTAGTCCTGTTTCAATTTTTTTTAGGCTAACACCAGCATCTACTAATATTTTAGTATTGTTTGTTTCTACATATAAACAATTTCCACTACTTCCACTATATAAACTACAAAAATTTAGCATATGTAT
>AUXO014441505.1_pt1 | contig 11450 bp, 9 predicted proteins | sample 768731 | NCBI WGS metagenome assembly AUXO01 (sample SAMN02715735, study PRJNA202380) | gut metagenome | biome: sheep rumen | host: Ovis aries | place: New Zealand: Palmerston North | reverse complement strand
CTGCGTCGGATCTGATGCCCTCCGGAGGAGCAGAAGCTGACGATTATCTGTTTTCCTGGGAAAAGGAACAAAAAGCATCCGAACCTGTCCGGAACGCAGCGAAAGGTACCTGTGATTCCCCTGCAGATACAGCATCAGGGAAGGAGACCTTTTTCAGCGGTGATGTACGGATGGAGTCTCCCGGGCCCGATGCAGCACCGCAGATTTCCCTGCCGGCGGAGGAAAAGGCGGAGCAGGTCAGCGGACTGGCTCCGGATCTGCCCCGTCCCATGCGGATCTTCGGCGCGCTGTTCAACACCTTTATCCTGATTGAGTATGAAGATCATCTGCTGATGGTAGATCAGCACGCTGTACATGAGCGGCTGCTCTTTGACAGCATGATGAAAGCCTATGAAGAGCAGCGGGCCGGACAGGAGATGCTGGTGCCTTACATTGTCCCGGTCACCAAAATGGAGATGGCCCTGCTGGAAGAAAACCGGGAGCTTCTGGAAGGGCTGGGGCTCCATGTGGAACCCTTCGGAGAGAATGAAGCCGCTATCCGGTCCGTGCCGGTTACCCTGGGGCAAAATGAATCCGAAGCATTCCTGCATGAGGCAATCAGCGAGCTGGAAAACGGTCGGATTCCGGGGGCGGATAAAAAGCGTGCCGCCATTCTTCAAATGGCTTGCAAGCACGCAGTCAAGGGCGGTGAACCCCTTACAGAGGATGTGCTTCGCTCCCTGGTGGAAGAAATGATTGTAAAAAAGGTGACTCCCACCTGTCCGCACGGACGTCCCCTGGTGGTTTCCATCAGCCATACGGAACTGGATAAGAAATTCAAACGGATACAGCCCTGATCAGAGCATCATCCTTGTTTACCGCGGGCCGGGAGGGATGCAGCCGGCAATTCCACCGGAATAAGCCGAGCCGCCCGGAGAGGAGCGCAGAATTCCGAAAAACATGAAAGATCGAATTGTATGCAGAGTCATTACCGGACCAACCGCCAGCGGAAAGACTGCGCTGAGCCTGCGGATGGCTGAAAAGCACGGCTGGGAAATCTGCTGTATGGACAGCATGCAGATCTACCGTGGCATGGATATCGGTACCGCAAAGCCCACCGAAGCGGAGCGGCAGCGGGTACGACATCATCTGCTGGACATCTGCGATCCCGGGGAATCCTTCAGTGTCACCCTATACCGGGAAGCTGCCGAAAGCCTGATCCGGCGGAAATGGGAAGAGGAACGAAGGGAGCTTCTGTTTGTCGGCGGTACCGGATTGTATCTGCAGGCCATGATGCATCCCATGGGGATGGGAACCGTGCCCGCAGACGAAGAAATGCGGAGGGAGCTCCATCAGCTGGCGGATCAGCCGGGCGGAAGGGAAAAACTGCACGTATTGTTGGAAAAGCTGGATCCGGAAACGGCTGAAAAACTTCCTTTGAATGATATTCGCAGGATTGTCCGGGCTATCGAAGTTACCCGGATTTCGGGAATCCCCTTTTCCAGACAGCCTCAGCGGGAGATGACTTCGGAGTTCACCTGGAAGGTTGCCTCCACAAGCCTTCCGAGAGAAATCCTGTATGAACGGATCAACCGAAGGGTTGAGAATATGATGGAGCAGGGGCTGGAAGGGGAGGTCAGGTCGCTGCTGAACCGGGGTGTTTCTCCGGAAGCGCAGAGTATGCAGGCGCTTGGATACAAGGAACTTGTTTGGTATCTGGAAGGGATCTGGCCGCTGGACAGAGCGGTGGAGGAAATCCGGAAAAGAACCAGGCACTATGCAAAAAGACAGGAAACCTTCCTGAAGCGGGAACCTCAGATTCAATATATAAATATGCTGGAAAAGGATGCTTTTGAACAGGCAGAGTCAATTCTGACCTGATTCACGGAAGAATCCCGCATCGGAACAGCCGTGATTTATACCAGCTCAAAATAAACAGTAAACAGAAGGAAGAACAGTCATGAAGGAAAAGATTGAAAGCCTGATTCGACAGGCGGAGAACGAGCTGAAGGATGACTTCGCGGAAGCAGAGAGCACGGAAGAAATGAGAACCAGGCAGATTCTCGATATCTTCCGCAATCATCAGATCAGCTACCGTCATTTCGCATCCACCACAGGCTATGGCTATGACGATGTGGGAAGAGATACGCTGGAAAAGGTTTACGCGGATGTTTTTCATACGGAAGCAGCGCTGATGCGGCCCCATATAGCCAGCGGCACCGCAGCCCTGAGCCTGACCCTGTTCGGACTGACCCGACCGGGAGAGCGGATTCTGAGTGCCACAGGCATGCCCTATGACACGCTGCTTGGAATCATTGGAACCGGGGAAGGAACACCGCCCGGATCCCTGAAGGAAATGGGCGTCGGATTTGACTGCGTAGAGCTGAAACCCGACGGAAGCATCGATCTGGCCGCGGTGCGGGCGGCCATGACCCCCCAAACCTCGCTGGTCATTGCTCAGCGCAGCCGCGGATACGCCTGGCGGCCGAGCCTGATGCCGGAAGCCTTTGCGCCGCTGGCAGAAATGATCCATTCTGAGTATCCGAATGTCCGGCTGATGGTAGACAACTGTTACGGTGAATTTGTTCGGGACAAGGAACCAACCGATTACGGAGCAGATGTCTGCGTGGGAAGCCTGATCAAAAATCCGGGAGGCGGTATTGCCCCCACCGGAGGCTATATTGCCGGGAGCAGGGACGCTGTGGATCGGGTTTCCTGGCGTCTGACGGCGCCGGGACTGGGCCGGGAGCTCGGCTCCTATGCAGGGGATTACCGTCCCTACTATCAGGGACTGTTCATGGCTCCGCATACGGTATGCCAGGCTATGAAAGTGGCTATGCTGGCAGCAAAGCTGTTTGAAAACCTCGGCCTGAAAGCGTCCCCATCCTCCGACGAAAGAAGAGCGGATATTATACAGGCAATTCAGATGGGAACGCCTGAGCGGCTCGTAGCCTTCTGCCAGGGCATTCAAATGGCAAGTCCCATTGATTCCATGGCTCTTCCGGAGCCCTGGGACATGCCTGGATACGAGGATCAGGTTGTCATGGCAGCCGGGACCTTTGTCGCCGGTGCAAGCATTGAGCTGAGCTGCGACGGCCCCATGCGGGAACCTTATACAGCCTATATGCAGGGCGGACTGACCTATGTCCACGGCCGGATCGCCCTGGCCGAAGCCCTGAACAGGATGATTTCCCGGGGAACTCTGTAAAAAAAGCTGCTGTCCCGTCACAGGGACAGCAGCGCTTTTTCAAGTGCGTCGAGATCTTCCTCCGTGGTAGACCAGCCTGTTGCGAAGCGGACTACGGTGCGGGATTCATCCGCCTTTTCCCAGAAGCTGAAAGCCACCTGGCTTTTCAGCTTTTCCATCTGCCGGTTTTCCAGAATTACAAACTGCTGATTGGTTGGGGATTCCAGATAAAAGGGAAGTCCCGCAGCCTGGAAGAGCTTCTTCATTCGGTCCGCCATATCGATGGCATGCCGGCTGATCCGGAAATAAAGATCATCTGTAAAAAGGGTATCAAACTGAATTCCCAGAAGCCTTCCCTTGGCAAGCAGCGCTCCCCGCTTTTTCACGGATGTCAGGAAATGCTTCGGCCTCCCGGCTCCTGAAAATACAACCGCTTCACCGCACAGTGCGCCTACCTTGGTGCCGCCGATATAGAAAACATCACACAGCTTCGCGAGCTCCGGCAGCGTCAGATCCGACTGGCGGCTCATCAGTCCGTATCCGAGACGGGCTCCGTCAATAAACAGCGGAATCTGATATCTGCGGCAGATTTCAGAAAGAGCGCTCAGCTCTTTTTTGGAATACAGCGTGCCGTACTCAGTCGGAAAGGAAATATAAACCATCCCGGGAAAAACCATATGCTCATGGTTGTCATCCGCATAAAAGTCAGACAGATACTTTTCCAGCGCTTCTGCAGATATTTTGCCTTCCCGTCCGGGTATTTCGAGCACTTCATGACCCGTGTATTCCACCGCGCCGGCTTCATGACTGCTGATATGGCCGGTGGAGGCTGCAATTACGCCTTCATAATCCGCCAGCATAGTGGAAATAACCACGGCATTGGTTTGCGTTCCGCCCACCAGAAACTCCACCTCTGCATTTTCCAGTCCGCAGGCCGCGCGGATTTTTTGCCTGGCGCTTTCAGTATAATGATCGGAACCATAGCCGGAAAGAGATTCCAGGTTGGTTTCAGTCAGCTTTCGGATGATTTCCGGATGGGCTCCGGCAATATAGTCGCTTTCAAAAGAAACCATCAGTCTGCCTTTCTGTCTTTATCTGCGGACAATTTTTCATAAATTCAGAAAAATACATACGCCCTCACGACAGCATAGCCGCCCCGATGATACCTGCTTCAGAGCTGAGAGCGGCAATTTCCACCTTTGGCAGGGGCAGCGTGTTAAAGAGAACATACTTCGGATATTCCAGATTGACAGCGTCTGAGAGGATGCTTCCGGCCTTGCTTACCCCTCCGCCGAGAAGGATTATTTCCGGATCCATGAAATTGACCAGATTGGCAACCGACATGGAAAGGTATGTAATATAGCGGCGGAAGACTTTTTCCGCGATCGGATCCGCCTCCCTGGCGGCATCGATCACAATCTTGGCATTGATCCGGGCAGGATCCCCCTGTGCCATTTCCAGGATAAGGGAGTCCGGATGAACAGCCACTGCTTCCCGAGCCATCCGAATGATCGCCGTGGCGGAGCAATACTGCTCCACACAGCCGCGGTTGCCGCAGGAGCAGGGCACACCGTCCACCTCCAGAATGGTATGTCCAAACTCACCGCCGACGCCATGGAATCCTTTCCAGATTTTGCCGTTCAGAATAATTCCTGCACCGATTCCGGTACCAAGGGTGATGAAAACGGAGGAAGAGGTTCCCGCGCTCTTTCCGGCCACGCTTTCCGCCAGCGCGGCAACATTGGCATCATTGTCCACAAAGAAGGGCTTGTCGATTCGCTTCTGGAATTCCTGCCGAAGAGGGGTATACTTCCAGCCAAGATTGGTGCAGTCAATGACTGTTCCGTTATCATCGGCAATCCCGGGAATGCCTGCTCCGATGGAGACAACATGTTCCAGGGTCAGTTCAGGATGAACGGAAGGATTCAGAATCCTGCGGATGCACTCCACCATCCGGTCCACCTGCTCTTCAAAAGAGATGTCTGTGCGCGTCGGAATGGAGTCCTGGGCGATAATTTTGTTGTTTTCGTCCACGGCGCCAATCTGAATTCCCGTTCCTCCGATGTCCAGTCCGATTCTGATCATGATTCCATTTCCTCCTCGTGATGTTGGTTTTCAAATGAATAGGGTTCAGATCGAAATACTCTCTGCTTCAGGTCGCGGGCTGCATGATAACCCAGGCGCTTGAGGCTGAGATTCCGGGCAGCAGCTTCTATGATGATGGCCAGATTCCGGCCGGGGCGGATGGGCATGAACACGCGCGTAATAGGAACCCCAAGAATTTCCGTGGTTTCATCATTCAACCCGACCCGGTCATAAAGCTTCGTTTCATCCCAGGCTTCCAGCTCCATCACCAGATCGATGGTTTTGGAATTGGTGACCGCGGAAACGCCAAACATGGCCTGGACATCGATCAGCCCGATTCCGCGGATTTCCATCAGATGCCGGATGGCGTCCGGACAGGTACCGATCAGACGGTTTTCCGCCACGCGGCAAATGTCCACGAGGTCATCCGCTACCAGCATGTGGCCGCGCTTAATCAATTCCAGGGCGGCTTCGCTTTTCCCGACGCCGCTTTTTCCGGAAAGCAGGACGCCGACACCGAAGACATCCAGCAGCACGCCGTGCCGAAGCTCATGGGGAGCCAGTTCCCGGGAGAGATAGTGAATAAGGCGGGCAGTAAATCGGCTTGTTTCCGTGGGGGTCTGGTATACCGGAATATCAGCAGCTTCGGCGAGAGACAGCAGTTCGGGCGGCGGAATCAGACTCCGGCAGATAATGACGCAGGGAAGGGAATATTCGAAATATTTCTTGAGTACCTTGATCCGCTCCTGAGGCTCCTGCTGCTTCAGATAAGCCATTTCCACTATTCCGATCAGCTGGGGCCGCTCCCAGGCAAAGTGCTCATAGAATCCGCAGAACTGCATTCCCGGCCGGTTCAGGTCCGGGGATTGGATCGCAAGCATTTCCCTGCTTGATTTGACAAGGCAGAGAAGATTCATATCCTTTTGAAATTTAGTGGCAGAAATCATGGCCAAACCTCCGGAGATGAAAGGATGAAGACCGGAAAAGCAGAATGCGGCGGCAAGCCTTCAGGCGGGCATATCCTGCATCAGGGATTCCAGATAGACTGCTACGCCGTCCTCCTGATTGGAATGGCAGATATCATCCGCCAGGGATCTAAGGGAATCACGCCCGTTGGCCATCAGCACGCCCCGTCCGGCAGCCTGAAGCATGGAAAGATCATTGAGACTGTCTCCGAAGGCAATAAAATCTGACGGAGAGAGACCCAGTTGCTCCGCAGCGCGCCGCAGAGCGAGACCTTTTGTTGCCCCGAGGGCATTAAACTCCAGAAACCAGGGTTTGGAGCAGGTAACAGAGACCCGTCCCTGAAAAAGAGCCTGCGCCTCGGACAGCATGGAAGCAATCTTTGCTTCCTCTGCCATCATCAGGATTTTGGAACGCGGTTCCCGGATGAATGCCTCCAGATCGCCGACATAAACGCCGGAAAGCATGGAGGAGACTGCGTAACGCTCCGCCCAGACGGATTCCTCATTATAGAAAAAGCTGGGGCCGGCATAGGTCTGCGCATAAACATGGTGACGTTTGCCAAAGGCCGCAATTTCCCGTCCAAGCGCCGCGGAAAAGGTCTCTGCATGCAGCAGGGTATGACCCTCCGCGGACCACAGCTCCGCACCGTTGCAGGAAATATAGAGGGAAGCGCAGGCCAGCTGATCCACGAAGGGCTTCATGCTGAGCTGAGCCCTGCCGCTGGCGGGAATGATCCGAACCCCCATGGCCGAAAGACGGCGAAGCACTGAAACAGTATGGGGAGAAATGCTGAGATCATCCCGGAGAAGGGTGTCATCCAGATCGAAAGCGACTGCCTGAAAGGGGTATTGTGTCCTCACGGAATATACTTTCCTCCTTACCCTCTGAATCCGCGGACCGCTTCTTTCTGGGCAGGAATACAGGAAACGAAGCGGCTCATATATGCCTCGAATCCTTCTTCATCCTCCCGGGCCGGAGACAGGGTGGACTGCTTCAGGCCGGCAAAGACACGGTTCTGAAGATAATCCTCCAGGGATTCGCCAGGGCGCCGGTAAACCTGATAGGCGGACAGCAGCGCGATGCCCCAGGCACCGCCTTCTCCTGCCGTCTGCATCACCGTAACAGGCGCGTGAATCGCCGCCGCCAGAATACGCTGAGCAACCCCCTCCGTCTTGAACAGACCGCCATGGCCAAAGACCTGATCAATTGCCACATGTTCCCGGGCCATGATTTCCATGCCGTACTTCAGGGTTTCCATGCTGGCATAAAGCTGTACCCGCATAAAGTTCGCCAGGGACATTCTGGCATCCGGAAGACGAACGAGCATGGGCCTTCCTTCCTCCAGCCCGGTGACGGGTTCCCCTGCGAAATAATTGAAGCTGACCAGTCCTCCGCCGGCCGGATCTCCCTCCAGAGCCTTCCGGAAAAGCCGGGTATAGATCTCGCCCATATCCATGGAAACGCCCATGGCCTCGCCGAACTCCCGGAAAAGGCCTACCCAGGCATTGATATCCGAAGAGCAGGAATTGCAGTGAACCATTCCCACGGGCATTCCGGTGGGAGTCGTTACCACATCGATTTCGGGATATACCTGGCTGAGCGGCTTTTCCAGAACAATCATGCTGAAGATCGAGGTTCCGGCGCTGACATTGCCTGTACGGGGACGGACACTGTTGGTGGCTGCCATGCCGGTGCCCGCGTCACCCTCCGGAGGACACACGGGGCATCCGGGCTGCAGGTCTCCTTCGGGATCCAGCAGCAGCGCGCCATCCGGCGTCAGCGTTCCTGCATCCTCTCCGGCGGAAAGCACCTCGGGCAGAATATCCCGCAGTTTCCAGGGGTACCCTTTTCCGGAGATCAGACGATCGAAGGTCTCTACCATGCCGGCATCAAAATCATGCGTTGCAGAATCCACGGGCATCATGCCGGAAGCGTCGCCGATGCCCAGCACCTTCCGGCCGGTCAGCCAGTAATGCGCCCAGCCGGCCAGCGTCGTCAGAAAGCGGATATCCTTTACATGATCCTCTTCGTTCAGAACCGCCTGATAGAGATGGGACAGGCTCCACCGCTGAGGCATGTTGAAGGAAAAGGCGGCAGTCAGCTTTTCGGCGGCCTCGGCCGTAATGGTATTCCGCCAGGTACGGAAGGGAACCAGGAGCTCCATTCTTTCATTGAAAGGAAGATACCCGTGCATCATGGCGCTGACGCCGATCCCGGCCAGCCTGGTCAGCTTTGCGCCGCAGAGCTCTTTCACGTTTTTCTTCAGATCTGCATAGCTGGCCTGAAAGCCATGCAGAATCGCTTCTTCCGAATAGGTCCAGATGCCGTTCACATAGTCATTTTCCCACTCATGGCTTCCGGAGGCCAGCGGAGTGTGATCCGGGCCAATGAGCACGGACTTGATCCGGGTGGAGCCGAATTCAATTCCTAGAATGACGGAGCCGCTTTCAATCAGGTTTTTCATGGATTCAATCTCCTCTTTTTTATTTGTCAGGAACGCTTCCGGAAAAGAAGCCCCCTGATGGAAATCTTTATGATTTTCCGGATAAAGCCATCGTACCACAGGGCACTTTAATTTGCAATCTTCATTTCAGATAACGGCTGACCGGCTTCGGAGCCTTGTTGTGCCTGCTCCGGCGCCAGTGGCGGAGCAGGATCACCAGCAGAACAATCAGCACAACGATCAGCACAGGTCCGAAAAGAATCAGTGCAAGTTCCAGTGAAAACGGCGGAAAGGGATTCGGATCTGCATAGGTTTCAGCAATAATCTCCTCCAGGGTTTTGGGAACATTTTCCCGGACTGCGACAGCCCTGGAGGCGGTCAGATTGTAGACAGCCGGCTCACCTGATTCCGGAAAATAGGTCAGGGTTCCCATGACCTCCCCGGCAGCAATCGGAGCTTCAAAATCCCGGGAATACTGAATCAGCAGGGTGTCCTGAATACTGGCAGCCATCTGCTCCACTTCGGTCTTGGTAGCGATAATGACAGGATTCGTACTGTCAGGCCGGGTCTGGCAGACCAGCTGAACCCGCCCGCGGTTCCCGTCGGAAGTGGAATAGTTGCTGGTCTCGATGGTAATGGGATTCATCTGGTACAGCTGCTGGGGCGTAACGGACATATACTGGGAAAAGCCGTAGTTCATCAGCTTGATGGTATCCGCCCATCGGGCACGCTTTCCCGTGAAATAGACGACGGAAATCAGATCCACCCCATCGCGGGACGCGGAGCCGACAAAGCAGTAGCCGGAATGGGAATGACTTCCTGTCTTGACACCGGTCGCATCCGGAAAATAATACTTGTTCGGCTTTTCTTCCGACCCGGTGAGCATATATTCCGTTTTGGTGGTAATTGTCCGGGCTTTCTGCATGTTGGTGCGGGGAATGGCGTAAGTCACCGTGGCTGCAATTTTCCGGAAGATTTCATTTTTCATGGCCTCCCGGGTAATCAGCGCCATATCATAGGCCGTTGTATAATGGTTGTCATCATGATATCCGTGGGCATTTTCAAAATGTGTATTGACGCAGCCGAACACTGCCGCAGTCTGATTCATCAGATCCACAAAAGCGGGAATGGATCCGGATACCGTTTCGGCGATAACATTGGCCCCGTCGTTTCCGGAGAGCATCATCGTGCCGTAAAGCACATCCATGAAGCTGATCTCTTCTCCGATATGAAGACCCATGGTGGAAGAGTCCGCAGGAATATTCATGGCCGTTTCGGAAACCGTAACCTTCCGGTTCAGGTCCTCCACCATCATGATTCCGAGCAGCACCGTAAGGATTTTCGTGGTGGAAGCGGGATAGCGGATTGTATAGGGATCCTTTTCAAAAATGATCTCGCCCTTGTCTGCCGTTATCAGGATGGCCGAAAGTGCATAGAGCTGTTCAGGCTCCAGATTTTCAGGCCGGTCCGCGTCATAGGGAGCGGCTTCCGGGGAGAGCGTGGGCTCGGGAATCACATCAGTCGGAGTCTCGGACAAAGATCCGCCGGACTGAAGCAGAATAAACAGGCAGAGAAAGGCAGAAAAAAGTCGAAGCGCAGCTTTGTTCAACGAGGCACCTCCTTCCGATCCGAACCGGAGCAGAATGTTCCATTGCGATTTCCGGCGGAAAAAACTTCCGCTTGGGGAACTGCGTCAGCCGAGTGCCGGGGCGTGGAAGGGCGGAAGCAGGGGATTTCCTGTCAGCTGCAGAAGAAGATAGACAATGCCGATGACGGCCAGATACAGAGCAAACCATCCCATAGGAACCCTGGAAATGATTTTCAGCATCAGCCGGATTGCCAGAAAACCGGCTGCGCAGGCTACGAGAATCCCAACCAGGGTAGGAACCAGTTCGATGTCATGAATGTACCCTTCCTCCAGGGCATCCTTTCCTTCCATCAGGAGGGAGCCGAGGATGGCGGGTGCACTCATCATAAAGGAGAACCGGGCAGCCGCGTTCTTGGCAGTGCCGGTCAGCACGCCGCCGGTAATGGTGGAACCGGAGCGCGACACACCGGGAATCATACCAACTCCCTGAAAAAGGCCCATCACAGCAGCAGTCCCGAATCCGATCTCCTTTTTTCCGGCGGAGCGTCCCCGCAGATCACAAAGCAGCAGGAAAGCAGCCGACAGCAGGAAACTGACCCCCAGCAGCCATCCTGAATCAAAAATCGCAAATCCGTTATAATCCGGAAGCAGTTTTTTGGCCAGAAGATAGATTGCAAGGGTAGGAAGGGAAGCCGTAATCAGCAAAAGAAGCGTTTTATTTTTTACCGGATGGGCCAGCATGGCCATCCAGTCCTTCCAGAATATCACAACTACGGGGATCAGCGTACCTACATGCAGCAAAATATCGAGCATTTTCATGGCCGGGGTATCCGTCTGGATACCCAGAAAAAGGCGGGCCAGCAACAGATGGCCGCTGGAGGAAACGGGAAGGAACTCGGCAAGTCCCTGAAGAAGCCCGAGAAATGCGGATTCGAGAATGCTCATGGAAAAATCCTCCCTTCAAATCAACAGCTTATCATAACATAAAACCGCCTTTTTGAAAAGTTTACGGGCGTTGAAAAAGGTCGCGCGGGATGATATAATCATTTTTGCGCCATTCTGTCAGCATGGCTCGGAAATGACTTCACCGGTTTTATACCGGCCTGCCCGGAGAGCCGGTCAGGGGCGCACAGAATTACGGACCGGCGGACGGACAGATTTTCCCGCGCAGGCTGATCGGGAGCGGCCCCGGACGGAGAAGG
>AUXO013502971.1_pt1 | contig 11450 bp, 13 predicted proteins | sample 768731 | NCBI WGS metagenome assembly AUXO01 (sample SAMN02715735, study PRJNA202380) | gut metagenome | biome: sheep rumen | host: Ovis aries | place: New Zealand: Palmerston North | reverse complement strand
GTATATGCTTGTGATGACAAATATGTTATGCCAACTATAGTTTCTATGGAGTCTGCTATGAGGTCTAAGAAGGATACTTCTTTTTATGAATTTACAATATTAGTTCCAGGTGAATTTAAATGTGAAGGGAAATTCAATATATTCCGGAATAAATATAATAATAAATGTACTGTTAATATTGTAAACATGAAAGATGCGTATAGTGGTTGTTATGTTGGATATTGGACTATAAATATGTATTATAGGTTAGATATCCCATGGATATTAAATGATAAGGATAAAGCAATATATTTAGATGGAGATACTCTTGTACGTGGTGATTTACAAGAAATGTGGGATATAGATCTTGGTAATGATTTATGTCGTGGTGTTCCCGATCCTAACCAGTATGGCAGATATGAAATATTAAAAGAACATAATCCAAGCTGTGATAAATATATAAATTCTGGAGTGTTATTGGTAAATTGTAAAGCCTGGAGAAAAGTGACAGGTGTTAGAGATACGATAAAAGGATATTGTCAAAATATTAAAAATTATGATTTTAGATATCCAGACCAAGATATTATAAATGTAATCTGTGGTGGGAAAATAAATTTACTACCTTTCAAATTTATGCGGTTTAATTTATTTGCTGATATAGAAAATGAGTATAATAACTGTGAATATGCAAAGTCATTTTATACTGAAAAAGAATTTCTAGAAGGTAAAAATAATCCAGTTATTGTACATTATGTAGGTAGTGAAAAGCCATGGGTTACAAATGAAGGAGTACCAAAAAAATTATATGATGAGTGGCGTAAATTATTCAATACAATCAACGTGAGTTATAAATTTAAGGAATTAGAGTTTAAATCTAGTGGTTGTTGTAAGTGTTGTAATTGTTGTTCTGGGAAATAAAAACTTTACCGAAGTTTATTGAGTTATTAAGGAGGATGTATTAAACCTTATATTGAAAAATATTTAGATAAAATATTAACTATAAAATATCTTATTACGAAGTAAAAATATTTGAGTTATGTTTAGTCGAAAATTATTATTAATTGTTTATTGTATTTGTATTTTTAGGTTTTCCCCTATTGTTGAAGGGCAAATGGTTCATATTAGTATTGTATATGCTTGTGATGATAATTATGTCGTGCCAACTATAGTTTCTATGGAGTCTGCTATGATGTCTAAGAAAGATATTTCTTTTTATGAATTTACAATATTAGTTCCAGGTGAATTTAAATCTAAATCTAAAGAAAGATTTGAAATATTCAAAAATAAATATAATGAGAAATGTACTGTTAATATTGTGAATATGAAAGCAGCTTTTAATAATTGTTATGGTTTATTATGGGGTAAGACTATGTACTATAGGTTAGATATTCCATGGTTATTACAAGATAATGATAAAGCAATATATTTAGATGGAGATACTCTTGTATGTAGGGATTTGCAAGAATTGTGGGACGTAGAACTTGGTGATAATTTATGTGGTGGTGTTATAGATTCTAGTTTCAATAGATGGAAGGATCTTAAAAAGTTTAATAAAAACTGTGATATATATATAAATTCTGGGGTATTGTTGATAAATTGTAGAGTTTGGAGAAGTCAATCAAATATTAGAAATGATATAAATGGATATAGTCAGAGAGTGAAGGAGAATAAGTTTATTTATCCAGACCAAGATATTATAAATGTAATTTGCGGAGGAATGATAAAGAAATTACCTATCAAGTTTATGCGACTTAATACACCTGAATATTTAGAATGTAACTATGAAGAAAGCGAATATGCTAGTAAATTTTATACTAAAGGCGAGTTTCTAGAAGGTAAAAATAATCCAGTGATAGTGCACTATTTGGGGGATGAAAAGCCATGGTTAACCCACGAAAGGATTCCAAAAAGACTGTATGATGAATGGCATAAGGTATTTAATATAATTAAGAAGGAATATAGATTTAGGATGTTAAAAGTTGGTAGTAAATTGCCAATTAAAGATGAATCGGCCTCTAAAGGAAAGTCATCACTTAGGTGTTGTTGTAGTAAGAGGCAGGTGATTTTATAGATAAAGTGTTAAGATATTAATTATTGAAAAAACCAGGAGTATATTGCCTGTTATGTGAATAGATTATAAACATTTCTTATTTAATTCAAAATATAGACAGAGGTTATAAATATTAATTGATGGAATTTTTAAGTTTTACTTTTACAGCTATTACAGCTTTTTCCTTACAGTAACCGCTTCTAGTTGTTGTTTTTTTATCTTCCATTTTTTTAATTTTACTAATCTTTTTTGATATTGATTCATTTGCAACTTGTTCGTTATCGCTTATTTTGGCAAGATCTTTATATTTGACGCCTTCTAACCACAATTCAGTTTTATGTTTTTCAAAGGTATTTTTGTATTCTTTCTGTATTTTTACATCTTTAATAGCATTTTCTTCCTTTTTCTTTTTTTTCTCTTTTCCCTTCTTTTCTTTTGCTTCTGCAGTAAGTTCTTCTATTTTATTGCTAAATTTATCACCGACATAATCATCTATATCAGAATAAAAGAGTAAACATGGTATTTTGTTTTTATCAGAATGTATATATTTGTTATAAGTATCAAACATTTCTTCGAAATTATCATAAGTCATTTCGTGTTTGCAATTTTTTAATTTATGATTAGTAATCTCTAAACGTCTAATAGATCTTTGTATTTTCTTTTCGTTATCATTATTTTCTTCGATTATATAATAATTTTTAGGGCTAACAAGATTTCTTATTTTATCAATTACAGTATCTCCATTTAAAAGTGCGTACGCACCGTTAACTGTATTACTATATGTACTGTCTCCTCTTAGTCCATTAACTGCAGTTTCTAGTACTCTTTCAAGACGCAAATAACCATTACAACCAAGACAAACTAACTTATCCATATACTTGTCATTATTTATAAGCCTTTCTAAGAGTTCAAGACAATATGTATTACCGTGAGAATATCCTGATAAAATTACTTTCTCTGGATTCTTGCCGGTTAAAAAGTTATTAATGAATGTATAAAACTTGTCAGACATTTTTTTAACGTTTTCAAGACCAAAGACCATTTCTGTGCCGCTTTCGTTGAACGAATTGTATTCAACGACTATAAATTTTAATTGTTATAACATTCCAGTCATCCTCTCCGAAATCACTAACCATTTTATTCTAATCAGCTAATGATTTTTTATATCATTCTTCGATATCCTTTAATCTCTTTTTATAAGTGGACAGTTCAGTTTTTATATCAGATGATATTTATGCTTTTTTTTGATTTCTTCTAAATCTTTTTCAATAAGTTCCATTGTTTTCTTCAAGTCATGTGGTAACTCATCTTTATCAGCTGCATGAATTACCCCCCCCACCAGCTAAAGAAAATAGCAGATAAAATAAACACTTCATGCTTATAATGTATGGGGAATTTTTAAAAGTAAAAATTTTAAAAATTTCTACTTTTAAAAATTCAGGATTAAATAAAGTAGGAATGAAGCGATATTTTATTTAAATAATTATTAACACTATTTTAGATGTTTAAATATGAAAGAATTAATTGATAGAGAAAAATGGGTTTTAAAAAGATTTGCTATATTTTATATTTTGATTTTTTTTATAAATTTTGTGTATGGTTTTATACAGGGCGCAATTAAAGGGTATTATAAAAATGTGGGGTATGAATTAGATAATTTCCCCCTGCTTGCTTTATTTGTGCACTGGGGCTACACAATCTTACTTTCAATTTTCCTTATTGGGATTATCTTTTGTCTTTAAAATATTTAAAAATTCAGAATATTTTTTGTCTAAGATTTTAGGAGATGGTTTATTAAATAAGGATATTAGGTCTGTTAGTATGATTTATAGAATTCAGAAAATATACATTGTCATTCATGTTGGTTTAGTTATTGTCAAGATTTTTGTTATGTCATTAGGTAGAGATTTGGGGATCTTTAATTATCTTTTTCCTGACATTGGTTATTTTTTTTTAATTTTATTACAGATATTGAAGTTGGGTAAATTGAAGAATATTTTAAAAGCAGAAGATTAATGTGTTTGGTTGTTATTTGAAGGGAGTATTATAGTTTTGATATATTATTTTTTATGCGTGGTCAGTGGATTTATATGGGTATATTTTATTTTCTTTAATGATACATTGAAATAATTTTTTATCTAGGTTGTAATTGTTGGTTATGTAGTGTATTAATTCGGCTAGTATTACTGCCGTTATTGTATCTATAATTCCGTGTTGTCTTATTATAAATGTAGCAAGGCATATAGATATTGAAGTGATTAACGAGATAATTATGTATTTTTTGTGGACGTTTAATTCTTTAATTCTTAGATGTACTAACCATGATATTGCTGCGTGTAGAGAAGGTAGAGCGTTACATCTAACATCTATTTTTTCTCTTATTGATGTAAATAATGTAAATAGTAACGAGTCGTCACTTGTAAGTCCACTTCTGTCAACGCATGTGGGATATATTAAATATATTATGAAACATATAGTTGTTGTTATAATTACATCTGTAGTGTATTTATGTAGCGTTGTTTCGTTTTTCTGTCCGATGTAGATTGGCCATAATGTAATATATATATAGTACATTATATAGGGGAAAATAAAGAATGGTACTGTTTGGTACAGGTGGTCGATATATAGTATTGTATTTGTTTTACTTAGGTTGAAGATTTTTACTATTATCGCAGAGAGAGAATAAAGAGAGCATATATATGTAACTGTAAATAGTACTTCTTTTATATTTTTGAGATACCTTTTCATATTTGGTAGTTAAAGAAAATTATTAATTAAAGAGTTGAAAAGTTTAATATTAACTAAGATAAGACAATAGATTTTTTATTAGGAACGGTTTTACTGATTTTAGAATATAGTTTTAATGGTAATTAAATCTGTTGAATTAAGCGTTGTTAATAAAATATTTTTTTATAAAAATTTGGTTTTTTGGCATATATATATATATATATATATTACTATGAATTGTTTTATGAGGAAGATATTATTATTTTTGTCATTGTTGTTAGGTTTTAACAATATATATTCTAGTGATTCCGAGGATAATTCTAGTGTTAGTTCTAAGAGCAATTCTGTGAAGGATGATAATGATCAGGAGAAGGATGATAATGTTTTTGTTGGTGCTTGGAATAAACTTAGGGGTTTTTTTAGTGGTGTTGTTGATAACGTTGTAAAAACTGTTAAACGTTCGGCCGCTGAGGTAGTAGTGAATACAATTAAGGATGTTATGTCTGGAGGTCCGGCCAGGGAAGTGTTTTTGGGTAAGATAAAGTCCTTACTTGGTGAAGAGGCTGCTAAGGTATTTTTGGGTAGTCCAGTTAACTTTTTAAATTATTGTGTATTTAGTAGGTTTGAATGTGATTGTGAAGCTGATCCTAGGTGTAAAACTGATGAACATACTGGTGTTCATTATAGAGAGTTCGGAGATCTTAACAGTGATAATTATGTCTTCTTTTTTCATGGTATGCTGTATAAAATAGATGATTATGATTTAATTAAATTAGAAAAAGCTGTTTCTGGATCTGATTTAAGATCTTATCATTTTGTATCTATTGAATATAATTCATTTCATGTTGGGGGAGATGATGTAGAGCAAGCTTTAGGTTTTTCTGACATTGATGACCTGTGCCGCGGTAAGGTTTATCCATTTATTAAGAAATTCTTAGAAGGTAAAAACCCGAACAAGGTGATATTTGTAGGACATTCTCATGGTAATACCTATGCAATTAGGGTTTATGCCGAAGCCAAGGAGGGTAATTTAATTTCCAATGTGAATAATATTGGGTATTTAGGATGTAAAGGATATTTGAACTTTGAGGAAACTCTTGCAACTGCTCTTAGCAGTAAGACCCTTAGGAAGGACTATGATTTTATAAATTTGTTACTTCCTGAAGCAGACGTTCCTTCTGTGCGTATGTTATTTACGTTACTTGCTGGTGCTGATAATTATGAAAAAATTAGGAATAATAATGATAATGAAGGTAAGATTAACGAACTTATTGAAAGAAATCTTATTAGTGATATTGTTAATCATAAATTGAGTAAACCAGAGCATTATATAAAACCACAAGATTTTCTTGATATGTTTGGAGCCTTAAATGACTATACTACTAAAAATCCAGGTAGGCCTCTGCCGGTTCTATTGTTTTATGCTGATGATGATGAATATGTAGGTGAGGCGTTTAAAAAAGAGGTCAAGGTTAATATGACGGAGGAGGAACTGGAAACAAAGAAAGCAGAAAGAGAAAAAAATGTGAAGAAAGAAAAAGAAATTTCTGTGATAGTAAAAGAAATAGAGGATAAGTTTAAAGATAAATTAGTAGAGGCTGGTGTAAATCAAGAGGAACTCAAGGAAGTATATAATATGAAGACAGGTGGTATTAAAGCATTTAAAGGACTAAGAATGTCTCCTACTGAAAGTGGTTCTAATGAAACTGAAGGAGGTGGCAGAAGGTGTTGTAACTCTTGTCGTTGTGGAAATCGAGGAAAATAGATTTCAAATTTGCCACTAGTTATTTTAATCATATTCTAATCATAAGGTGTTTTATTAGAGCATTATAGAACTTTTAATCATTTATGATTATGTAGTTCGATATTGATTTAGACATAGGTGGAATTGATGCTAATATAAAATGTATGTATTATAGGGTATATATAAGGTGAATAAAGAACTATTATAATTTGTAATAATTATATAATTGTAGATTTTTTTAAATATTAAATATGTTGATTGTACTGGTTTTTTTATTGTTTTGTGCTAATATTCATTCTACAATTATAAGTGTTTATGTAGATTATATTGATTGTAGTTATGATAGAAATTGTAATGTTGGATATAATCTAAGTGGTGGTGAAAATATCCTTAATATTATTGACTTTTGTGAAAAACATATGGATCCTGGGATTAAATCTAAGTATAATATGAAAAATTTTGTGTATCTAGAATTTCTGGATTAAAAAGTAGTAGATTTACAGATATCAATTATGAATGTAATGGTGATATAATTAATTTTAAAGAGGACATGTCTGAATTTGATAATGGTGATATATTTATATATACAGAGCCCTTTTTAAGTAGATTTTTATCTATAAAATTCAGTAGAGATATATTTTGTTGTCCTTTTGATATTGGTGAAGATATTGATTTTGATGATAGTGAATTACAAATTAAAATGGATGATTTAGTTGAGTCATTAGGTAAAGGAAAAATTAGAGACTACATTGCAGGTTTAATATTTGAATGTGCGCAAACGCATCTTAAAGAGGGGAGTAAAAGGAAATATTCAGGTGTAACTATGTCACTGCGTACTTTTTTAGAAAAAAGAAGGGAAGAAGTTTATTGTTCCAAAATGTTCTACTATCGTTAAATTGAATGTTATTACTCCAGGCGGCTTTAAATTAAAACCTGATGTTGATAAAAATTTTGAAAACTTTGAGGCAGCCTTTGAATTAGATTTTAATAGTGATATGAATAATTTGTTGAAGAAAAATATTTATGAGCTTAAGCGTGCCATAAGAAATAAAATCCCTATATTAGATCCTTCTGAAAAGGATGATATAATCGAATTTTGTGATAAGTTTGAATTTCAGAAGGAAATTAAAGCAAAACTTTATTTATGTGAACGGTCTAAGTATTTAGATACAATTAATATTGATCTGAAATTTGAAGCGCCTAAAGGATATGAGGTAGTTGAAAAATTAAAAGTTTTAGATGGACGGTATGTAGTTCCTATTGATAGAGATACAGATACTGATCTTGTTGTTTATACAAAATTAGCTCAAACAGTTGCTAAAAAACATTTTATATTAAAGAATAAGAAGGGCTCCAATAGTATTTTTTTTGATCTATTAGGTTTCATTAGTAAGATAAAAATAGATAAAAATTCGCAAACATTTAAGGATAAAGGTAATGGTGAACCTGTATCTATAAATTGGAATGTTAATGAAATTAATCCTTCTTTTATGAATAAAGTTACAGTAGATGGGAATAAAAATTACCAAATTCAAAATAGTGATAGAAAACCAACTACTAATAATATTGGATTGCCTGATAATTCTTGTTGTCTGTCTTGTTGTAAGTGTTGTAAGTGTTCTGGGGTGGTGCTGTTGAGGTTGGATTTTGTATTGTTTTATAATAGTATATTATGTTAAGGTACCTGTTTATTTTTATATATTTTACTCTGAATGTATTTCCAAAAACTATGAGAATTAAAATTAATGAGTGTAAAGATGAAGATGATATTGTACATGAGATGGTTGATTGTAATGCATATATACGGTAATGAATTTAATGTTCTTATGTATATAAATAACGTTATTAAGCGCTTAAAAAGTCAATTGAATTTGATAAGTTATATTATTATAATGTTCATTGTACTGTTAATGGTGTAGGGGTTCTGCATGATAAACAGGAAATTACTTTTAATAATATTAACGATGATGGTAGGATAACCTTTAATAACGGTGTTAATTTTGATATTATTTATATTTATGCATTAAATAATGCTGCCTTGGAAAAACTTCAAGGCAGTGATAGATAAGTTTATGTTTTGTTCTAAGTCCAGGTCTAATTGGAAATGGATTAATTTAGTTGATGAGATGAGGCCTTTTACAGACATTGACCAATTTAGTAAAGAAATATTGGGAAAGAATTTTAATATTGAAGATTATGTTATTAGTAAAGTATTTAAACATTCCAAGGATAAAAATTTAATTGATAGAGATATAGTCCTTAATGAAGAAGATTATGGTTGGAGAAAACTGATTTTTTACACTAAAGACACAAATGATGAAAATATTATTAATTTTCAGTCCTATAGTCTAGGTGATTTTTTTGCTAGACCTGATCTTAATAAAGTGACTGTTTATATTCCTTGTGCATATTCTGTTAAACTAGAATTTGAATATGAATGTCCTGAGGGGACGGAGATTCGTAGTGATTTTATGTCAGAAGGGAAAATTGTCTTATTCGGCGTATGGTGATATGTATTTCCTTGGGAAAGAAAAGATTGTTTATTTTGAAGAAAAAGAGGATATAACGATAGAGAATATTAAGAAGGAGGTATCTAAAATTATGACTATCTGTGATAATTATTATGATGAAGATTATTATAATAAGTCAGGTTCAATAATTTGTACTGTTGGGGATGATATCCCATATTCAAAGGATGTTACTTATAAATTTAAGGTTAATATCCCTGTATTTTCTGAACGGTTAAAGAGTATTTTTATAGAAGTTGATTCTACTAGAATTTTTGAATCGGCTGAACTTAAAAAACTTGATGGACTGTATATGATTCATGGGCCTAAATTTGGAGCTGATGAAGGGAAAACAGAGTTTATTAATCAGCTTAAGGCCGCGAAGGCTAGTGGGTCAGCTTCTATTAGTGATGATTACATTAATGAGTTAGCAAATGCCTTTTACGTTGGGTATTATAAGAGATGAGATGCGTATTGTGGTTATGATTGTAGAGATTTTACAAACGTTGCTGTTGTTAATTATATAAAGAATTCTGATTTATTAAAGCCTTATTTAAAAGAGGATATTGTTACTGGTGATGGCAATGTGCAACCTAGTAGAGATCCCGAAAAGAAGTGGGAAACTAATAATTCAAAAATTGGATTGCCAAATAATAGTTGTTGTGTGTCTTGTTGTAAATGTTGTAGTAACTGTTGTAAAGGGTGTAAAGGGTGTAAAGGTGGGTAAATGCTGTGGTGGGTGATTTTGTTTAAGTTTTCTTGTTTTATATTTTTTTTATGTATAGTTAAATTATGATTAGGTTGTGGTTAATTTTTTTTGTTGTTTTTAGTAGCAATATTTTTTGTGTGAAGATTAGGATATTGCAGGGTCTTTTCACTACTAATAATAATATGCTTATGTATTCACCAAATTATTCTAAATATCAGCAAGCGAATAAAGATTATTTGTCTGCGCTTGAAGCTTTGGACAAAGCAAATAAAGAAGGAAAATGTAGCAATAATGAATTAAAAGATAGCAAAGATAAAGTTTTTAGTGTTTTTCAGAGATAGGTTTATAGTTTTGACTTCAAATCTGAGGGGGCTAGGGTTAGAGATTTATTAGATTTTTTTCTGAAGAAGTATGGCGCTGGAGAAACTAGTAGTAAAATACGTGGATTAGTTGATCCTTCTAATTCTGGTTTTGATGTTGCAAATTATAAGTTTGAAAAATTAAGTGTTAAAGAAGATAATGGTAACATAAAGACATATCGTGGTGTTAATGATGTGGTTGATATCAAAGAGGATTGTGTAGTTGTAATTAGTTTTTCAAAAAAGTCTAAAGGTCCTAGTGGTTCTGGTGGGAAGAAAAGTAGTGGCGGATGTTCTTGTAAAAATGGGAAGAATTAGTATTTATTTGTCGTAGTTATTGCTGATATCTATAAAACCTGTTTGTGTGTTTTTTAATATTCTTTGATTTTTTGATCCTCTAAATGTTATTTTTAAGTTTTTTTCACTTTCTATAAATGGCCCATCTACTAATACATCGATGTTATTTAATATGTCTTTGTATGTATTATCATTTTCTATTTGGTCGAGGGTAAAACCTGTGTAGAGCCATATATTTAGCCCTAGACTGTGTATTTTTTTTGATAAGTTTATAAGTTCGTCAATGTTTTGATATAATGGGTCTCCACCTGTGAATGTTACATCGAATTTGTTTTCTTTTATAATACTAAAGATATCGTCGACTGACATTGTTTTCCCTGCATTGAAGTCCCATGATTCTGGATTGTGACAGCCTTTACAATGGTGTTTACATCCAGCAAAATATATTGAAGTTCGTAATCCATCTCCATCAACGATAGTCCCGATTATAATATCTAAAACCTGCATATTATTATAGTCTTTATTTTTTATGTAAATTAAAAAGTTTTCCTTATTTTATTTTATTTTATTTTATAAATATGAAGTTGGTTTTATTAGTATTAGTTTTAATTGGATATTGTTTTGATATAAACAGTTGTTGTTGTTGAAAAAAGAAGAAAGATGGTAATAGAGGTGGAGGATTGGGTAATTTAAAATCTAAAAAGAGTGTCCCTACTGGAGGTGGTGGATTAGGTAGCTTAGGGCCTAAAAAGGGTGAACCTACTGGAGGTGGTAGTAAACTAGACGATAAGAATAAAGATATGGATCCTGGTGAAGGTGGTGGTAAATCAACTCCTGCTGAAACTAATAAGTTTGATGCAGAAATAATTGTTAGACCTGATGGTGTTACAATTAAGCCTGTTGGAGGTTCGGAAATTAAGTTAAATGATGGCAATAAGGTATCTGCAAATGATGAAAAAATTGTAAATGATGCTTTTTATGATTCAACTAAAGCATACAAATTTAACTATATTAAGACAATTAAGAACGCTAAAGTTACAGTAGATAATGAGATAAAAGAGAAACCATATTTAATTGC